>Ga0209212_1002826_pt1 | contig 23907 bp, 21 predicted proteins | sample RifGroC2_FD_183996 | JGI IMG/M metagenome (GOLD analysis project Ga0209212, IMG submission 183996) | Groundwater microbial communities from Rifle, Colorado, USA - Groundwater C2 (SPAdes) (version 2) | ecosystem: Environmental > Aquatic > Deep subsurface > Groundwater | place: Rifle, Colorado... | reverse complement strand
TGATGTGATCAAGTATAATCTTATCCACGAGCCGATTCCCGGCGCCCACGAGCTTGTGGAGCTGATAGCGTCGGTGATAATGAGCACGTCAATCGCTTACGTTACGTTTGTGAAAGGACATGTCTCGGTGGATATCCTGGTGGACCGCTTTCGGCCCCGGACGCAGGCCTTCTTTGACCTTGTTAACAGTATTATTGCTCTCACCTTTACGGCCTGGCTCACCGTGGGAGTGTTCATAATGGCCATGCGTAATCTCAGCTACGGCTGGGTGACGGGGGTTCTGCAAATTCCCAGGGCTCCTTTTATGTTCTTGATTGGCGCAACGCTGGGACTGACATGCCTGGTCCTTGTCATGTACGCGATCAGGGCCGTGATTGTGCTTCGAAAAGGAGTCGGACATGGAGCGTGAGTTGGTAGGTGTTATATCCATCATCGTCATGATGGTGCTTCTTCTTATGCGCCTGCCGGTGGCTTTCGTGATGCTGGCGCTGGGCATGGGCGGTATTGCCTACATTAAGGGCATGGAGGCCGCGTTGGGCATGGCGGCCTCGACTATATACGGGACATTTGCCAACTATGCACTGGTGGTTGTTCCCCTTTTCACCTGGATGGGCTTCATCGGCTTCCACTCCGGCATCAGCGAGCATCTGTACGACGCCGCATACAAACTGGTGGGCCGGCTGAAGGGGGGCCTGGCCATGGCTACCACCATGGCATGCGCCGCTTTCGGCGCTATCTGCGGTTCTACGACGGCTACTTCGGCGACCTTCGCGACCCTGGCATTACCCGAGATGAGGAAACGGGGTTACGATGTCTCTCTGGCCACAGCTAATATCGCGGCCTCGGGTATCCTGGGGGTGCTGATTCCGCCCAGCGTCATCTTCATTGTCTATGCCAGTATCACGACAGAGAGCGTGGCTAAGCTTTTCGTAGCCGGTATTTTCCCCGGCATTCTTCTGGCGATGCTTTTCATTGCCGCCACTTACATTGTGGTAGCCCTCCACCCGGAAAAGGCGCCGCCCGGTCCGTCTTTTCCCTGGAAACAAAGGATATTGGCGATGGCTAAAGGGGGGATCGAGGTCATAATCATCTTTGCGGCTGTGATCGGTGGGCTGCTGTTCGGGTTATTCACGGGAACGGAGGCCGGCTCGGTGGGCTGTTTCGCCACGCTGGTGGTGGTGCTGGCCAGGCGGGCGCTCACCTGGAAGGGCTTTGTGGACTCGCTGAAAGACACAGTCCAGACATCGACCATGGTCATGTTCCTGGTGGCTGGGGCAGCTATCTACGGGGAGTTTCTTGGTCTGACACGCCTCCCCATGCTTGTGGCAAACTGGGTGGTGGCACTTCCTCTGCATCCCCTTCTTATCATGGTCGGCATTCTTCTCATCCTCATGGCAATGGGCTGCTTTGTCGACGCTTTGGCTATGATTTTGCTGACAATACCCATTTTTTACCCGGCGGCAATGAAACTGGGCTTCGACGGGATATGGTTCGGGATTATTATGACGCTGGCCCTTGGGATGGGGGTGCTGACACCACCTGTGGGTGCCAATGTTTACGTTGTGTACGCCATTGCCAAGGATGTACCGGTAATGAAGATCTTCAAGGGGGTGTGGCCTTACCTGATTGCCCTGTGGATCTGTTGTCTCGTCCTGCTGTTTTTCCCCCAGGTTGCCCTTTTCCTGCCCAGTTTTGTTAAATAGGGCCTGCGTGTAACCCCGATCACGGGCCGGCTTGTTTTCATCCGGTTTCAGGCTTCCTCGCATGAGAAAAGAGGAAAAATGGATACGGGATCAATCCTACGAGAAATTGAAATTGGGAGGCCTGCAGGGAAAGGCCGATCTTCCCGCCGGGAGCCTACCGTTGGGAGAACAGAAGACACTGGAAGTCCTCAGAGCCCTCTCCACCGGCCCCAAGCTCATCCTTCTCGATGAACCCGCCGCCGGTCTGAACGAGGCGGAGACGCAAAAAATGGCAGATCTGGTTTACAACATCAGGGAGAGCGGCGTGACGATTCTCCTTGTCGAACACGACATGTCGCTCGTTATGAAGGTTTCGGATGAAATTATTGTCATCAATTACGGGGAAAAGATCGCCGAGGGGCCGCCGGCACAGATACAGAATGACCCGAAGGTCATCGAAGCCTATCTCGGAGGAGAAGCCTTTTATGCTTGAGCTAAAAGGGGTGAATGCCTTCTATGGAAATATCCAGGCGTTGAAGAATGTTTCCCTGACCATCCCGCACGGCAGTATGGTCACCATTATCGGCGCCAATGGCGCGGGCAAGACAACCCTTCTGAAATCGATTTCCGGCCTCATCCAGTCGAAGAGCGGTTCCATCACCTACGAAGGAACGGAAATCTCTTCCCTTCCGCCGGTCAAGATCGTCTCCTTAGGCATTTCCCAGGTCCCGGAAGGCAGGCAGCTCTTCACCCATTTGACCGTCCTGGACAACAACCTCCATCTGGGCGCCTATTTGTATTACAGCAACCGAACCAGGGCTGAAATTGAGAAGCGACTCGAGCTGCATATCGCCCGGTACGGCTATGTTCTGGAAACCGGCTCCGTGGTGATCGAAGGCCCGGCCGCGGATCTCCTGGTTGACGATAAAGTGCGCCATGCCTATCTGGGAGAGACCATGATGACCCACGCAGAGGAACCGGGGTGATATGTAAATGGTTGACTTCCGTTCGCTAGAGCGGAAAAGGGGGGTGCTTCGATGGAAGATCGGTTGGATTTTCGGCCGCGGTCGTTCGCGGTTGTAGGCGCCGGCCCGGTAGGGTGCATTGTCGCCGCATTTCTGGCCAAAGGCGGGTATGAGGTTACCCTGTGCGACGTCTTCCCGGAATTGCTCAAGCCTTCCCTGAGTCCCGGCATCCTCATCGAAGGGGCTGAACATCTTCAGCAGGCGGTGACCAGAACCTGTACCAGTGTTGACGATCTTGCGGAATATCTTCCCGATGTCATTTTCCTTACCGTCAAGGCCAATGCCCTTCCTCTCATCTCATCGGCCATAGAAGGTTTTTACCGAGAGGGGCTTCATATCATCAGCTGGCAGAACGGCATAGACACCGAAGCGGTTATCGCACAAACCCTCGGCGCAAAACCGGTGATGAGGGCTGTCGTCAATTACGGCTGCACCCTCGTAAAACCGGGCCATGTCCATATGCCGTTTCATCACCCCCCCCATTTACTGCAGGAGCTCGATCCTGCCTCTACCGAAGAGGCGCAGGCTGTCGCAAAGATCCTGACCGCGTGCGGGCTGCACACCAGCCACTCAAACAATATCCATTCCATGGTCTGGCGAAAAGCGATTCTTAATTCTTCGATGAACCCTGTCTGTGCGGTGACCGGCCTGACTATGGCGCAGGCGATGAACGATCCGATAGTCCTACAGATTGTCGAATCGCTCCTCAAAGAGTGCATTGCCGTTGCCAGGGCCAACGAGATCGAGCTCGGCTGGAACTATTATCCCCAGGCGATCGAATACATGAAAAAAGCCCGCGATCACAAGCCTTCCATGCTCATCGACATCGAAAACAGACGCCGGACGGAGATCGATTTCATGAACGGCAAGATTGTCGAATACGGCCGTCAGGCCGGGGTGGAAGTGCCGTACAATCGGACGCTGTGGGCCCTTGTCAAGGCATTGGAACCGAAATAGAGCAATATGAACTCCCACCGTGTGTTTGTCGGAGTAGATATCGGCGCCTCCAGAACCAAGGTTGCCGTCCTCGATTCGGCGAAAAGGCTCATCGGGCATGCCGTTTCCAGGTCTGGGAACGACTTTGGCGCCGCAGCGGAAAACTGCCTGCAGGCTTCACTCGCGATGGCGAACGCGTCCAGGGAAGAGGTATTTGCATCCATTTCAACCGGATACGGAAGAAGAAACGTGTCCTTCGCCGCGTCGGAGAAGACCGAGATCAGCTGCCACGGCAAGGGGTGTTTTCACTATTTCCCCTTCAACATAAGCATTATTGATATAGGCGGCCAGGACAATAAAATTATCAAGTTGGACGGCGAGGGTCGCCGAACCGGTTTTAAAATGAATCGAAAATGCGCCGCCGGGACAGGGGCCTTTCTCGAAGAGATGTCCGCCCGCCTGGATATCCCCCTCGAAAAGATGGACGGCCTGGCCAGGCAATCCCGGAACCTGATCGAACTGGGAAGTTTCTGCACCGTCTTCTCGGCAACCGAAGTATTGGAAAAAATCCGACAGGGGGAAAAAGTTCCGGACATCGTCAAAGGCCTTTTTCTCTCCGTCATCAAGAGGGTCCTGGAAATGGAGTCCCTGACGGAAAATGTCGTCATGACGGGAGGCGTCGTGGCCCACAACCCGTTTCTCGTCACCATGGCCGAAGAGATGATTGGAAGGAAGCTGCTTGTTCCCGAGCATCCCCAATTGACAGGCGCGATCGGCGCCGCACTCTACGCCGTTGAAGCAGGCATAGCTGCATCAATGAAATAAGAGGTGTCGCATGGCTCACTGGATGAATCTCGGTCAAATGCTGAAAGTGAACGCAAAGAAGTTCCCCGCAAAGACCGCGATAAAGGATAGGGAAAGATGCTTCACCTATCCGGAAACAAACGGACGTGTAAACCGGCTTGCACGGAGTCTCCTTTCCATGGGGTTGAAAAAGGGAGACAAGGTGGCTGTCCTGCTCGAAAATTGTACCGAAATCATTGAGGTTTATCTGGCTACGGCAAAAACAGGCATCGTCATCGTGCCGATAAACTTTCGACTCACCGGAACGGACATCGAATATATCCTCAACAATTCCGACGCAAAGATGCTGATCGTCGACAGCGAATTCGTCCCGCTTATCGATACCATACGACCGGGGATCGGTCACATTGCCGCAAGCGGATACGTTGTGGTGGGCGGGGAGCGAGAGGGTTACGTTGAATACGAACGGTTGATCGGAGGTTCGGCGGGCAACGAACCGGACGTCGAGGTCAACCCCAAGGACGCGTGGATTTTGATCTACACCTCCGGGACCACCGGCAAACCCAAGGGGGTCATCCGTTCCCACGAGTCGCACATTGCTTTCTATCTGCTCAATGCAGTCGACTCAGGATTTACCCACCACGACATTTGCCTCAATGTCATGCCTCTGTGTCACATCAATTCTACCTTTTACACGTTCACTTTCCTTTATATCGGCGGCACGGCCTGCATTCATCCGGCCCGTTCGTTCAAGGCCGAAGAGATTCTGGAGATCATCGAAAGGGAAAAGATCACCTTCATCTCCCTCATCCCCACCCATTACAACCTCATATTGAACACGCCCCCCGAGGCGCGGAGCCGAAATGTCAGCTCTATTCGAAAGCTGCTCTGCTCCTCTGCCCCGGTCCGCAAAAACATGAAGCTTGCCATTCTGGATTTCTTCCCAGGCGTCGAGCTGTATGAGGCGTACGGATCTACCGAGGCCGGAATCGTCACGATATTAAAGCCGGAAGATCAGATGCGAAAGCTCGGATCCATCGGATACGAAGCGGTAGGCACCGATTTTGTGAAAATCATCAACGCGGAAGGAAACGAGGCCGCCGTTGGGGAAGTCGGGGAGCTTTACTCACGCGGGCCGATGCTGTTTGACGGGTATTACAAGATGCCGGAAAAGACCGCCTCCTCTTTTCGGGGAGAATGGTTCTCGGCGGGGGATATGGCCAGAAGGGACGAGGACGGGTTTTATCAGATCGTGGACCGTAAGGACAACATGATCATCACCGGGGGCGAGCATGCCTATCCGAGCGAAGTGGAGGAGGTTGTCGGGAGCCATCCCGCTGTTTTCGACACGGCGGTCATCGGTATCCCCGACGAGAAATGGGGTGAAAAAGTGGTCGCGGTGGTGATCCCGAAGGCGGATGTTGATGAAAACACCCTTCTCGAATATTGCAGGGACAAACTCGCTGCCTTCAAGCGGCCCAAGCAGATCCTCTTTATAAAAGCAGAAGAAATGCCGCGAACGCCAACGGGGAAAATACTACATCGCGTACTGAGGGACAGGTATTGCCGATAACCGTCATCTGCAGCGCCTTCGGAGTGGCCGCAATCACCCCCATCCTTCCCTCCCCCGTCGATGAAGAGGGATACAGAGGTGGGTCGCTATTTTGTTTCAAGCATCCCGAAGGCTTTCGCGTCGATCAGTTTGATGCCGTTTTTCATCAGTATCTCGACAGCCTTTTCGTTGTCGCTGAAATGGAAGACCATAACCGCCTTATTCGATGAAAATCCGATAAATGCATACATGTAAGTCACATTGACTTTCGCTTTCTGCAGGGGCTTCAAAAGCGCCGCCAACTGGCCTGGTTTGTCTTCTATCTCGGCAGCCACCACCTCATCCACTTTTGCGGGTATCTGTTTTTCCATCAGGATGCGCCTGGTTTTTGCCAGGTCTGAAACAAGGAGCCTCAGGATTCCAAACTCACCCGTATCGACGAGATTCAGGGCCCGCAAGTTTACTCCCGCATCTCCAAGGGTCTTGGTAATCTCGAACAAACGGCCGGGGGAATTTTCTATATGAATGGCGATCTGTTTTAGTTTCATGTCAGCCTCCAAAGCTACTTTTTAAAAGTATATATCTCTCTCTGCTGGGCAATGTCAAGAAGCTTGCCGCCGCGCCGGATGGCAAAGCCATGCCGTATAGGGTCACGGCAAAGCGTCTTCGTGCTTCAGCATGCGGAGTATGAAAGGAAACGGCGGAAGGGCGAGCGGCGCGAGCCGATCCCCTTCATATAGAACCTGGGCCAGGAAGAGCCCCGACGGGGGCGCCGTATATTGTGCCGGAAGTCCAGAAATCCCGGTCAGCAATCGCTTCACTTCAACCGGGGAGAGGTTCCCGCGTCCCGCCTCCACTATGATTCCGACGAGACGGCGGACCATCTTCCAGAGAAAATGGGAGCCCACGATCCGAAAGACGATCACATCGCCCCAGGATGCGATATCCGTCCGGTCGATCTGCACCTCGGTGGAAAGATGCTTGTCGATCCGACGATCGGCGAAGGAGACGAAGTCGTGGAATCCCCGGAACATCTCCGCCGTCGTCTGCATACGGCCGAGGTCCAGGTCATCCTTCACCCACCAGACATGCCGCTTTCCGAAGGCGGTGCGGGCGCGAGAGATCAGGTAAAGATAGCTCCGCTGCCGCGCCGAGTGGCGGGCATGAAATCCGGCCGGCGCCTCTTCGACCCGCAGGATGTTGATCGGGGCTGGCAGGAGATCGTTCAGACCATAGATGATCCGCTGCAACGGCAGTCGGTGCGGGGCGTCAAGGTGGGCAACCTGTGCAAGGGCATGAACACCGGCATCGGTCCGCCCCGCCCCCTGAACATCCACATCCCCACCGAAGAGCTGACGGGCCGCGTTGACCAGCGTTCCCTGGATGCTCCGGGCATTGACCTGGGATTGCCAGCCACTAAAGCCGGTCCCGTCGTATTCGAGTGTCAGCTTGTATTTACACGCTTTCAGAATCACAAGGAGTCACCCCTTTTAAGAGCCTTTTTCAAGCAGTGTAGAGTTTTTCATGAATTCCTGCAATCCTTTTCGGAAGGGATACGGCAGTCGGTACGTCAGATAAGGGTTATCGATTCTCAATCCTGGTTTTTATTATGGCATTCACCTGGAAAGCTTGGTATATTCACTGGGAATGCCCCCGAGGAGTCACCCACATCATCGGGGATTTCTTTTACTCGCTGAGGCAGGAATGAAAGCCATCATCCTGACACCCACCTTTTTCCCGCAACTGACCGGCAATGCCGTCACGGCGGGGCGGATTGCCCGAGAACTGAGCGAAGGCGGCATCGAATGCCGGGTGATCGATCTGTCCGCTGTCGGGGAAGCGGAGGTCGTAAAAGCGGCCAGAACGTTCGGACCGGATCTTGTCCACGGTTTTCACGCCTACAAGTCCGGGCGCATCGGTCTTGCGGTAAAGGATGTATTTCAGATTCCAATGATCATGACGCTCACGGGAACCGACCTTCACGCCGATCTCAAGACACGGGGGACCAGAGCAGCGGTTCTCCGCGTCCTGGCGAAGACGGATCGTTTGACGGTGTTCAATGATTCGGCTCGGCGGCGCCTTGTTCGGGAAGGCATCGCCCCGCAAAAGATCTCTGTCATCCACCAGTCGGTCTTTTTCCCCGAAAGGAAAGAGCGGGACTTTCGGGATGAGCTGCATATCGGTCGCAAGACGAAGGTATGTCTTCTGATGGGCGGCATCCGGAGAATCAAGAACTTCGGATACGCCTTTCCCGTTTTGGACAAAGTGCGGAAAAGTTTTCCCGACCTTTGCCTCCTGATCGCCGGCGGCGTTTTGGAGGAGGAGGAATTCCTACGCCTGATGAGAAAAAGCAGCGGCAGGCCGTGGATCAGGTTTCTGGGCGAGGTCGAAAGGAAAGAGATCCCCTCCCTCCTGAGCTGCGCCGATATCGTTCTGAACACCTCGGATTCCGAATCCGAGGCCAATGCCGTCGTCGAGGCGCTGAGCTTCGGGAAGGTAGTCGTCGGCCGGCATATTTCAGGCAACACCTCGCTGCTCGATGGGAAAACCGGCTTTCTCTTCCGCAACAGGGAAGAACTCCATGAACAGATTCTCCGTATCCTCTGCAATAAGAAGGAGGCAACGGAAACAGGTCGAAGGGCAAAGCGATTCATCGCTGCCCGTTTCCGACGCGACCGTGAACAGGTGGACTATCTGCGCCTCTATAGGGAGACAGCCGATCAGGGGTTTGGTCGCAGTAGTCGCTCGATGAATCACCCGATATCGCATAGCGGAGCCACCTCGATCGGGCCGGGTTCCGGTAAAACGAGATCGACTTCGGAGTAAAAAAGGAGGGAGGTCAAATCATGCGGGCCCTTTTTGTCGCCCCCCATCCGGATGATGACGTCATCGGCTGTGGTGGAAGCATCATCCGTCATATCCGGAAAGGGCATACGGTCACCGTGGTCTACATGACCTCCGGCGAAGCGGGAAGCCTCGTCCATCCCAAGGAGGAGCTCCGGCTGATTCGAGAAGCAGAGGCACGCGAGGCCGCCTCCTTCATGGGATTCGACGACCTGATCTTTCTCAGGAACGCGGATGGCGGTCTCTCGGCCGACGCCGAAAACGTGACCTGTCTCACCCGGATTATCCGTGCAAAGCGGCCGGAGATCCTCTATTTTCCTCACACCGGCGAAGGTTGCCGCGATCACCGGATCACCCATGACATCTGCGCTGACGCCGTAAAGCGCGCCCGCGGCCCCTGGTTTCAGGAATGCCCTGGAGAACCCTGGTCGGTGGGGATCGTCCTGTGCTACGAGGTTTGGACCCCCATTACAGAAGTTTCTTATACCGAGGATATCTCGGACTGTATCGATCTCAAATTGGATGCGCTTCGCCGTCACCGCTCCCAGCTGACCTTGGTTCCCTATGACGAAGCAGTACGGGGGCTCAACCGTTACCGAGGCGCCATGACCGGCCGGGGAATCTACTGCGAGTGCTTTCAGATTCTCACCGTCGAAAAGATCTTCTAAGAGGGATCCGCGATTTTCAGGTCGCGCTTCATGCACCGGCGTTGTCCTGCGCGGGGGCCGACAGACGCTGCCAACGCCCCAAGATCACCGATTCCACTGCCGTTGCAAGGCCGAAGGACAATACACTGATGACGAGAGGCAGGCCGTGAGCACGCAAGAGGTCATATAAAAAAACATTGACCGCGCCGATCACAGTCACCAGGATTGCCACGTTGCGTACTTCCCGGTTGTTGTATGCCTGAGCAAAGAAAATCAGGACAATCGCGGACAAGTTGATGATGACCGACTGGCTGCATTGCATGGCGTTATTCAGCTCGGCCGGCGCGAGGGACATTCCCAAAATCCGCTGGGCGATCATCCGCAGTAAGAAAAATGCACTCAGGAGAGCGGCCAGCAAGATAGCTACGGCGGCGAAATCGCTTTTGTCAATCCTGGAATAAAAGGCCGATTCCGCGGGTGGCTTCCGGTTACGGCACCATCTGTAATGCAGAAGACCCAGACAGGCAATCCCGCCCGCCGATACCACGCTGACCGAAAAAGAGGGCATCGTTTCCCATCTTAGAACGACCGCTGCGAGCGCAACGGCTGCATAAATCTGCAGGAGGTAAGACGTCAAACGAACGCTCCCGCTATGCCACTTTGCCGACATGACCGAAGCCCCGAATGCAACCGCAGCCAGCACCGGCAGAGATGGCAAAGTACTTCCTACGACCAAGGGCAGGGCGAGCGCCAGAAGCACCGACCCGGCAAAGAGAAAGGCATTGGTTCCGTGCGCGCCTCTCGGGTCTCGACCCGCCAGTAGCACTGCGGCGGCCAAATGCCCCACGCCGACAATGGCTCCAGTGACACCCAGCAGAATTTGACTGCCGCCCATGGCGAACACCACATACTGAACCAGCAGGAAAGCCCAGATAATGTTGATCGTTGGGAGTGCGAGTTCGAATCGGCTGATTCGCCCCGAGAGACTGCGAATGATACCCATCCAGGCCGTGATCGCGTATGTAGCCGAGAAAAGAATCAAGATCGGCAGAAACCAGTCCGGTGCGAGTATCCGGGGCGGCTTTTCGCCGCCCAACAATGTCATCCCCAGTTTGATGCCCCACAGATTGATCATGAACAGGGTGACCAGGAGCAGTATCCAGCGGAGCCAGGAATATCTATGGGCCCGGGCGGTAAAAAACCCCAGCAGGTTGGCCGTCAGGAGGACAATCCCCAGGTAGGGGAAAAAGGGGTTGGGGTAATCGATTGCGGCCCCCGCGATGCACATGCCAAGGTTTCCCACGGCAACCGGCGCCGGCACCCGGTAGACATAGCTGATCACGGCCGTGCCGAGGCCGGTCAACATCAGGAGAATATAGGCCTGGACCGAGGGGAGGGCATCGAAGCGGGTATGTGTTTCCACAACGATGGTAAACATCAGGACGGTTCCGCAGACGATAAATATCGGGGCGAGCGGGTTGGCTCTCCGGTACCTTCGCCAGCCCATGAGCATCAGGGCAACCGCGTAACTCATGCCGATGATGGTGCCGAGTCGGATGTTGACCATGCCATTGTCGGTCACGGTGCGCAGGATGAGGGCCACAACCAGAAGGAAGCAAACGGTCGAAAGGCGCTGGAGGAGCGATGAGCGGCCAACCCACGAAAGCAATGCTTCCGATGGGTCGGGGAAGTCGCCATCCCCGGATGCGACCCTGTCCGGTGCTGGCCTGGCGCTGACAAGCGCGATTTGTTCCGTCAGCGCGTCCACCCTCCTGGTCAACGCCTCTACCTGTGCGGCGATCTGTTCTACCTGGATTTTAAGAGACGAGTGCTCGTCAGCCATCTTCTCCACCCCGCATCACAGGTTTTTTTCATTGCGAGAACTGAATAACGGAGTCGTCACGGACCCTGCCGCGCTACTTGCTCTTGCCTCCGCCCGGCACATCGTCTCCGCCGGCAGAATGACACTCGCTGCAATTCATCGCGATCATGCTGTCCCCGATATCCGTTGGATGGACAAACCCTTTCACCTTTGTCCCCGGCCGGATGTTTGCTTGCTTCTGGCCAAGAACGGTATGACAGAGATTACAATCCTTGGAAATGACCTTTCCCTCTGCAGATTTGTGCTTCCCGCCATGACAGCGGAAGCAGCCGGGGGTATAAAAATGTCCGATGTGGTCGGGATAGGTATTCCAGGACACTTTCATATTCGGAAAGAAGTTCCTGTTATAAATATCCTGCACTCGCTCGATGGCCTGCCTGATCGCGGCCGCTTTATCGCCGGCCGTCTTCGCGTGATTTTTGGCATAGTATTCCTCTATGCCTCGGGCAATGGCAGCTCTCCCCTCATCCTTGGTCTTGTAGGGTCTGCTGAGAAGCTCCACGGCTACCTTCTTGATGAAGGGCAGCGAGGGATCGATATGGCCCGAAACAAAGTTCTCATCCATTTCCCGGCCGGGCGAACGGTAAATGTGGGTCGGACGGTTATGACAGTCGGTGCAATCCATGAGACGCTTTTCCCCTTTGGCGATCTCTTCCTTTGAAAGGGGCTCAAACTCATCGTTGTACTCCGTTATCTTGCCGTTCTTATCCTTGACGGCAACATAGGGGATATCGAGACGTTTTTTGTCCCTGGCAATGTAATAGACCTCGCTGCCGATATGCCAGTGAATGCCCATAGCCGTTGGGGTCTTCGGAGTTCCGCCGATATTGATCAGCATGTTTGTCTCCCGGGGCGTATTCTTCTCGTCGGGCGCATAGTGATAAAATACCCTCTGACGTCCCGAGTAAAATTTTTCCGGCCAGTGGCAGCGCTCGCAGATATCGCGCGCCGGACGGAGATTCGTAATCGGGGTTTCGATGGGGACCGCATAGGTGTGAGCCAGCACCGCGTATATCTGTTTCAGACCCGAAATCTTGGCCTTGACATACCACTTCGCCCCCGGACCGATGTGACATTCCACGCAACGAACCCTGGCGTGGGGAGAGATGCTCCATGCGGTGTGTTCCGGGGTCATGACTGTATGGCACAGCTTACCGCAGAAGTCGGCGGATTCGGTGAAATGATAACCCTTGAGCGCCGCGATGGAAATGATGAGAACAAAGATCACCGTACCGATGATAAAAAAGACGAATAGCATGCGCTTGCGGCGGTCGTTCAGGTCAAGATCGGGAAAAGGCGGAATGACTTCAGGCGCCAGCATGCGGCGATGTCGCCTGACGCGGTAGGCGCCGATAGGCACAAGGAGAAGACCCATGATCAGCATGGCAGGAAAGATAAAATAGACCAGAACACCCAGATAGGGACTCTCCACACCGGTAATCAACTCCACCGAAAGCAGGACGATGATCAGGCCGGTGGCCACTACAGCCAGAATCATACCGATGAGGCTTATGATATTGAAGAAATACCCCAGTATATTCTTGTTCTCAGGCATGTTTGTTATTTCCCCCTATGTCTTTTAAAGTCGTTTCACCAAGTATTTGCCCCATTAATGCAACGCTGTTACAAAAGTATAAAGCATTAAAAACAGAAGGGCAATCCCCAGGAACAGGGCCAAAAATCCGAACCCTTTGAAGAAGAAGTCGAAGAAAGCGCCGCTTCGCTTCTTTACGATGCATTGTTCGGTTTTCCCCTCTTTTTCGTAGCGCTGCCACTGATCTCGGCGTTCTTCGATGAACTCATGCTTCGATATCTGACCGTTGAAAATGACAAAGTCCATAGGGAATTTCTCGGGACGGAAGTGGGTGTTGAAGAAATGCACCGTAAAGATAAATCCCGTGGCTAGCAGCGCCTCGTCGGAATGAACAATTGTCGCCACGTTGAACATCCATCCAGGGTAGATTTGACCGAAAAACTCCGGGAACCAGAGCATCAGGCCGGAACCTCCGATGGCAAACATGCCCCAGAAGACCGCCAGAAAATCGAACTTTTCCCAGTAGGTCCAGCGCTCAAAGGTGGGTTTCGGCCCTTTGAAAAAGAACCACCGTATCATGGCTGTTATGTCTTTGACATCCCGCTCGTTGGGACACAGGGAGTCGGGACCGAGCAATCTCTGCATCCAGTTCCCCGGTATGTCCTTTCTGAAGAAAAGAAAATGGATGCACATGGCATTGGCCGAAAGGAAGTAAACAAACGTAATGACGGCGCATATCCTGTGAATCAGGGCGGCGTTGGCCGCTCCGCCGAAAAGCGCCATGAGAAGCTTTGACAATTCCTGGTCGCTGAACTTAAGCGGCAATCCAGTCAAGGCCAGACCGAGGAAACTGACAATGACCAGGATGTGCAGGATGATATGCCGGGTGTTGAAACGGCGGTACTGCTTGAATCCTCCGGGCATATGGCCGATAGCCCCTTCCGCAAGAAGCGCCGCTTTCTCCCTGTTATCGATAAATCCACGGTACATCCATAAAAGCGTATGCACCCAGAAAACGGTGAATGTGCTGACCAGAAGACCGACCATCAGAACGAAGGTCCAGTAGAGCAGCGGGTATTTTTCTCTGTCCGTATGCTCTCCGTGGGCGTAGAATTTCGTAAACTTTGAAGTGGCGTGTTTATGGCACTGCTTGCACGTAGCAACAAGATTATCGGGATGGACGGTAGAAAGGGGATCTGACGCCTTCAACACAGAATGGGCCGTATGACAATCGGAACAACCGGCGACCTTTTCCGGATAACCGAGCCGATAGTTTTTCCCGTGATAACTGTCCATGTATGTCCGGGTCGCCACGTTGAAGACATTGTTTCGCTTCATCATCTTCTCATCGCTGTGGCATGTCAGGCAGACCTTGGTATGGAACGCCTTGCTAACGTTCAGCTTTTGGGCGTTTATCGGTTTGATGTCATGGAGATTATGGCAATCGTTACAGGCGGCGGAATCCTGATTGCCTGCCGCTACCGTTTTGCCGTGAATCGATTGCCGGTAAACCGCCTCCTGGTCGTGACACTGAATGCATTTGGCAACGACAATGCGTTTGTCCTTTTTCCAATAGCGGTGCGAATGGATATCGGTATGACAATCGGCGCATTTGACATCCTTCTGTATATGTACGCTGGAATAATGCTCGGCATTTTCTTTTTTGTGGCAGCGCTCGCACCTGACCCTCTCCATTTTTATTTGACCCTTGACGTGCCGGGAAAGGTCGGTAAGCTGGACATGGCAACTGTTACAGCCATTCTTGCCGTGAACGGAAGAGACAAAGGCAGTGGCAGAGATTTTGTCTCCGTGGCAACCGAGGCAGGCAGCCGAATCGACCGGCAGACCCTGCTCCGCCCGAAGTGGGTAAGCGGAAAGAAAAATAATCAAGATCAGGAATGTCATACGGGAAAGCATATTCAACATGCCGGTCCTGTAATTAAACAAATAAAGACAAAAACAATGCATTATTAGATCTCCTGCGTAGCAAGGATTTTTCGAACAATGTATTAGCTTCGGCTGCATTAAGGAAAAACGGTTGTATGGTTAATATATACACCGGTAAAAAGCAATATAAATTTAACTCCAGAACCCGCTTGTGTGGAACATCTTCCTTGACTATCATGTTCCTATAAATTATGGTCAGATCGCCTTTGCAACCTCGCGCGTTGACACCAGCAATAACGTGTTATTCATATCTGTCGGGGGCAAGACACTTGCGGATCAGCCTGATTACCAAATTGACCATCGGTACGAGTCTCATCCTGCTCGTGTTCATGGTTTTTTTTGCTTACATCAATATCGCCACTTTCAAAACCATGCTCATGGAAGCGGCAATCTCCGATGCCGATAAATTAAGCGAAACGATTATCAAGACCACCCATTATGAAATGCTCGAAGATAACCGGCAAAGGGCCTATCAAATGATCCAGGAAGTAGGCACGCTGCAGGGAGTCGATCATATCAGGATGATCAACAAGAGTGGTCATATCACCTTCTCGACCGAAAAAGGAGAAATCGGGAGGTATCTCGACAAGACAGAGGCCGGCTGCAACATGTGTCATACCGCCGGAGAACCGAAGGTGCAAGCCTCCACGATGAGCAGGAGCCGGGTTTATTTCGACAAGCAGGGAAAGCAGGTGGTCGGCATGGCCAAGGCCATCTACAACGAGGAAAGCTGCTATCTGGCATCGTGCCACTTCCACCCGCCCAAGCAAAGGATCCTGGGAGTGCTGGACACCATCGTTTCCCTGGAAAGCATGCAGACCCTGATAAGTTATTACCGTAACAGAATCATTGTTCTAACGATTTTTCTTCTGTTGTCCATTTCCTTCACCATCATATTCTTCACACATCGCTTGGTCAATCGTCCTGTAAAGAAACTCCTGACCCAAACAACAAGAATAACCCGGGGTGATTTCGACGTTTTGGTGAATAATACGTCCCGTGATGAAATGGGTGAACTTTCCGATGCCTTCAACCAGATGACGGCGAGCCTCAAAAGCGCCCGGATGGAACTGGAAGAATGGGGAAAGAACCTCGAGGCGAAGGTCGCAGAAAGGACAAGCGAAATCAAACAGATGCAGACACAGCTCATCCGTTCCGAAAAATTAGTTTCCCTCGGAAGGCTGGTGGCCGGCATCACCCATGAGATCAATAATCCCCTTACGGGGATCCTGATGTTCGCCAACCTGATCCACAGCAATCCCAAACTTGATCTTTCTTTAAAAAATGACACGGATGTCATCATTAACGAAGCCAAGAGATGTGCAAAGATCGTCAAGGGGTTGCTGGATTTTTCTCGTGAATCGATACCGCAGAAGAAACCGGCATCCCTCAGTCAAGTCATGGAGGGCACACTCGCCCTGATCGGTCGGCAGTCAAGTTTTCTCAATATCGACATCGTGAGGGACTATCAGCCGGATCTGCCGCTCATACCGATTGATGAAGACCAGATAGAGCAGGTTTTCATCAACATGCTGCTCAATGCCAGCCAGTCAATGCCCGAAGGGGGAACGATCACCATTACAACATATACGGATAAAGAAGAGTACGCCTGTCTGAAAATAACCGATACCGGGATAGGAATCGCTGAAGAAAACATGGAAAAAATATTTGATCCATTTTTCACAACGAAAAGCGACAAAGGCACAGGATTAGGCCTTTCCGTTTCCTATGGCATCATCGAGAGGCACGGCGGAAAGATCGAAGTGCAAAGCAAGATGAACGAGGGAACAACCTTTGTCATCAAATTGCCCCTGGACCCGACTGACAGAGAGAATCCTGCCACCAGCAGCCCGGCCGTTTAGGGGCGCTGCCTGTATTTCAATCCGTTCCCCTGCACTTGATTCCGTTCCATCATGCCTCATTGTCATTTTCACACCAATCTGCATAAATCATTTCCTGACAGAAGTATTTTTTTATACAAGTCATGATTGATGAATATTACTTTTGATTACAAAACCTTGGCCACTACGTATTCCGATCCTGATCCTTTGTCGCCGCGTAATATGTACAAGATTCTTATACATGTCTGACATAGAAAACTTTCCCGGCAATGGCCTGCTTACAAAATTACGAGTATAAACAACAATATACGATTATGATCCCGCCAGACTAATTATGGCATGACCATTGCGAGATATTAAGCCGACGGGAAGTATTCAGACGCAGGAATAATCGGCGAAGAAGGGAAAGGGCCATGAAACTCATGATAACGGCAGTAACGGCAATCATGATTAAAACGACGCCGGTGCTTGGTTCCAGTGGTCATGAGGCAATAGGAACAGGCTTATTGACACTGCTTTTCCTAGGATTTGGCTCATTTGTTATCATATGCCAGCTGATACCCGGATTAGTGCTTTTCTGTTCAATGCTCAAGGGGCTCTTTAACGGCGCCGCAACAGAATCCGCACCGCGGACGGAAGCCAAAACATCCTGATTCGTTTTAACATCACGATGCCCAAAAAAGAGGGACCGGAATATGCCAGGATTGCTCATTGCAGACAAAGATGCAGGAACCCGCAGGAAGATGGCAAATCTGCTTATAGAAGCGGGTTATGACGTGATGGTCACGGACTCCGCCGCAAAAACTATCTACGGCGTGCTGAATAAAACGGCTGAGGTTGTGCTTTTGGGAACCGCATTGGATGAATTCACACCCGCCGAATTGGTGCCCCTCTTAAAAAAATGTAACCGGGATCTGATGATCATTCTGGTTGCTGACGACACACCAATGTCGTTGATGCGAAAGGTCCGTCAAGAGGGTATTTTCTATCACGCCTTACGGCCGGTTGAACCGAAGGATGACGAAGAAATCAGGCAGGCAGTCAAATGCGCCATGAAGAACATGACGAGGACCAATTAAACAAGTGGAACCCTCGCTCATTAAATAAACCATAAGGAGTAAATGATGAAAAATATAACGCCTGTCAGAATATTTGGGTTGGTGGTCGGCGTATTTTGCGGGAATGATGCACCACTGTGGGCTGCAGGCGCCGCACAGGAGGATAACAGCGATTTGTTTGTATGGATATTTTTAGGTTTCTGCGCCCTGATTGTGATCGCCCAGCTCATTCCGGCCGCGATGATGATGCTGGGCTTTGCAAAGGGGGTAAAGAAAGGCCAAGCGCCGCCAGCCCCTGACCCCGTCAATCATCTGACTTCGTCGGATGTGTAATCAATGTTTGTTCTTTCCTTTTAAAAACATTAACGGTTATTATCACAGCGAAAAAGGAGACTCCGTTTATGCGCATAACCAGAAGATGTTTCCTGAAGATCTCAGGAGCGGCCTTGGCAGCAAGCGGCATCGGCATCAGTATCAAACCGGTAGCCGCTTATGCAAAACCGTTGAAAATCAGGTACGCCAAAGAAACCACCACGATTTGCCCTTACTGTTCCGTGGGATGCAGCATCATTATCTCCACCACCAGTTACGGTAAGGCTATCAACACGGAAGGAGACCCCAACAGTCCCATCAACGCCGGCGCCTTATGCAGTAAAGGCAGCTCTATTTACCAGATGAGCGCCGCCAATCCCAATCGCCTGCAGAAACCCCTTTATCGTGCGCCTTATGAAAGCGAATGGAAGGAGGTATCCTGGGAATGGGCGTTGGATAAAATCGCCAAAAACGTCAAGACAAGCAGGGATAAAAGCTTCCGGCTGATCAACGACAAGGGGCAGTCCGTCAACCGCACCGAGGGTATCGCCTCGGTGGGAAGCGCCGCTCTGGACAATGAAGAGTGCTTTCTTTATCAGAAATTCTTGAGAGGTTTGGGTCTGGTCTATATAGAGCACCAGGCCCGTATCTGACACAGCGCAACTGTAGCGGCTCTGGCAGAGTCGTTCGGACGCGGCGCCATGACGAACCACTGGATCGATTTTAAGAACAGTAACTGCATTCTAATCATGGGCAGCAACCCTGCCTCCAATCACCCCGTATCATTCAAATGGATTACCAAGGCCATGGAGAAGGGGGCCAAGCTTATCTGTGTCGACCCTCGTTTTACGCAATCCGCCGCCAAAGCCCATATCTATGCCCCCTTGCGCTCGGGCACGGATATCGCCTTTCTGGGCGGCATGATCAAGTACATCATGGACAACAATTTGATCCAAGAGGAATATGTTAAAAATTACACCAACGCCTCTTTCCTGGTAAATACGGCATTCAAGCTCCCCGGTGACAACAGCGGCGTATTTTCCGGTCTCAAGGGCACGGCCTATGACAAGGCCACCTGGTCCTATCAAACCGATGCCGAGGGGAAGATAAAGAAAGACATCACCCTGCAGGATCCTCATTCTGCATATCAGTTGTTGAAAAAGCATTACTCGCGATATACGCCCGAAATGGTTTCCAGAATAACAGGAACACCAAAGGACAAGCTGCTTGAGGTGTATAAGGAATTCACAAAAACGGGTAAACCCGACAAGACAGGAAACATCCTCTATGCCATGGGATGGACGCAACACACGGTGGGCACACAGAACATCAGGGCAATGTCCATCATACAACTGCTACTGGGCAATATGGGGATGGCCGGCGGTGGTGTTCAGGCCCTGCGTGGAGAATCGAACGTACAAGGTTCGACGGATTACGGTCTTCTATTCCATATCCTGCCTGGTTATCTTGGAGTGCCCAAAGCGTCCGACACGACTTTAGCCCTCTACAACAGCAGCCGGACGCCCAAAACAAAAGAACCCAACAGCCTCAACTGGTGGAAAAACTACCCCAAATACAGCGCAAGTTTATTGCGTTCCTTCTACGGCATGAACGCCACCCTGGAAGAATCCTATTCCTACCTGCCCAAACTGGACGACGGAGTCGACTACTCATGGCTTTCTCTCTTCGACCAGATGTACAAAGGAAAGTTCAGCGGCTTTTTTGCCTGGGGGATGAATCCGGCCGTCAGCGGCGCCAACATATTTAAAGTGAGAAAGGCATTGACCCAATTGGATTGGATGGTCAACGTCAACCTTTTCGAAAATGAAACCGGCAACTTCTGGCGCGAACCGGGGGTGGATTCAAAAAAAATAAAAACGGAAGTATTCCTGTTGCCCTGCGCCGTCTCCTTTGAGAAGGAAGGGAGTATCACCAACAGCGGGCGGTTGATGCAATGGCGAAACAAAGTGGTCAATCCGCCGGGAGAGGCAAGACCGGATGCTGAGATCATTACGGATCTCTACTTCAGGATCAAGGAATTATATGAAAAAGAAGGCGGTCCTCTGAAGGAGGCCATCACCAAGCTGACCTGGAACTATGGCGCCGCGGTTATCGACGGCAGGCTGGTGCACGTGGATATCCACGCTGTGGCCAAAGAAATCAACGGTTACTTTCTGAGCGACAAGACCGATCAAGCGAGCAAGCGGGCCTTCAAGAAAGGAGACCCCGTTCCTGCCTTTCCCTTTCTCCAGGACGACGGCTCGACATCGTCCGGTTGCTGGATCTATTGTAATTCCTACGCCGAGAAGGGCAACATGGCGGCCCGGAGAGGAACGAAAGATGCCTCAGGGATAGGACTTTATTCCGAATGGGCCTGGAGCTGGCCGGTGAACCGCCGGATTATCTATAACGGCGCCTCCGTTGATCTCAAGGGCAAACCCTGGGATCCGAAACGGGCGGTGATCTCCTGGGATGGAACCAAATGGACAGGCGATGTGCCCGACGGCGTCGGCAATCCCGGTTCGGGAAGGCCTCCCTTCATCATGAAGCCCGACGGCGTGGCGAGTATTTTCGGGCCTGGCCTGGCCGACGGACCGTTCCCGGAACATTACGAACCCCTGGAAAGCCCTCTGGCGAAAAACTTGATGTCCCCTCAAATGATCAACCCGGTCATCAAGCGATGGGACAAACCGGGTGTGGGGACCGATATGGATACGGCAAGGAGCGCTGATCCCCTGTTTCCTATCGTGTGCACGACCATGAGGGTCAGTGAGCACTGGCAATCCGGTGTCATGACGAGATGGCAACCCTGGTTGGTAGAAATGCAACCGAGCCTTTTCATCGAGATAAGCGTTGAGCTGGCCAAGGAAAGAGGCATTAAGAACGGGGACGAAATCTTTATAAAATCGGCCCGTGGCCAAGCAACGGCCATCGCGATGGTCACTCCCCGACTCAGACCCTTTGCCATAGACGGTAAAGTCGTTCATCAAGTCGCCCTCCCCTGGCATTTTGGTTGGGTTACTTCCTCGAGAAGGGCATACACTGCCAAAGACAAGAAGCCGGATTTTTTCACTTTCGGAAATGCGGCCAATCGGCTCACGCCGAATATCGGAGATGCCAATACCATGATTCCGGAAAGCAAGGCCTTCATGGTCAATATCTTCAGGAAGGGGGTGGCTTAGATAATGGAAAAAGTGCAGCTTATCGACGTATCAAAATGTATGGGTTGCCGGAGTTGTCAAGTTGCCTGCAAACAGTGGAATGAACTGCCGGCCATGTCTTCGATCAACAGCGGTAATTATCAGAACCCACCCGACCTTCAGGCATACACCTGGACGCTGGTTCGCTTCCAGGAGGTGTCGGACAAGAACGAGGGGGTAAAATGGTTGTTCCGGAAAGACGGGTGTATGCATTGCACCGATGCCACCTGTGTGAAGTTATGCCCGGCAGGCGCCAGATTCCGTTTGGAGTCGGGGGCTATAGGGACGGATGATGAAAAATGTGTGGGCTGTCAGTCCTGCGTGGCCGCGTGTCCTTTCGGTAAAGCTCGGTATAGCGAGAAGACAAACAAGGCATACAAGTGTAACCTTTGTACCAATCGGGTAGAAAACAAACTTCCTCCAGCCTGTGTCAAGGCTTGTCCGACGGGTGCGCTGATGTTCGGAGAGAAAACGGAAATGCTCAAATTAGCCTACAATCGGGTGAAGGAAATGGGAGGAGACGCCTCCGTTTATGGGGATAAATTTTTTGGCGGGACGCACGTCATCTACGTTCTTGAGGAAAAGGTAAATCTCTACAACGCCTTACCCGCAAAACCCAAGGTGGCCTCCTCCGTCATTTTCTGGAAGGCGTTTCAGAAACCCTTCGGCGTACTGGAAGCCGGCGCAGGGTTGGCAGTATGGGCGGTATCCGCTTTTTTCCAGCGCAGAAGTGATCTTGACAAACTACGACTAAAGAACGGCGGGTAATTTTTTCAAGGTACAGGCAGGCAGACCCTTTGAGAAACGGGACTGCCTGCCTGGAAACCAGCCCTATCCCCCTTCATGGGTTAGTGTTTATTGTTTTGTTCATCCCGCACGGAGATGCCCAGTTTTTTAAGCAGGGCATGGAAGTTCGGACGGAGCATGCCTGTTTCTTCCGCAGCCTGCGAAACATTCCAGTTGTTTCTTTTTAGGGCATTAAGGACGAACGCCTTTTCAATCGGTTCTACCGCCCGCTCGCGTATATGTTTCTTTGTTTCCTTCAATTCTTCAAGATTTAACGGAACGATATGTTGATCCAGAACTCTTTCTTCTTCCGCTGACCGCAGTTCCAGATTGACCTTCTTGATGACATCGCCCTCACAGAGGACGACCGCTCTTTCAATGATATTTTCCAGTTCACGAACATTACCGGGAAATGAGTATCCCTCAAGCACCGCCATCGCATCGGGCGCCAAACCCCGTACTTCCTTGCCGACCTCTCCGGAAAACTTCCTCAGGAAGTGATGAATGAGAAGCGGCAGATCTCCCTTCCTGTCCTTCAGAAGAGGAAGATTCACCGGAATAACGTTAATACGGAAAAACAGATCTTCCCGGAAGGACCCCTTATCCACCAAGGCCCGGAGATTTATGTTTGTGGCCACCACAAGACGGATATCTATCGGAACAGGCCGGGTGTCACCGACGGGGGTCAACACGCGCTCCTGTAAAACCCTGAGCAGTTTTGACTGGGTAGCAAGGCTGATGTTGGAGATTTCATCTAAAAAAAGGGTACCGCCATCGGCTACTTTGAAAAGTCCTGTCTTGCTCTGGATGGCGCCGGTGAAAGAACCTTTTACATGTCCGAATAGCTCGCTTTCCAGCAGGGTCTCCGGGAGAGACGAGCAGTCCACGGCGACGAAGGGATGGTCATATCTGGGACTGTTCGTGTGAATGGCGCGCGCCACCAACTCCTTGCCGGTTCCGCTTTCACCAGTGATTAAAACCGTGCTGTCGGTCGGGGAGACCTGCATTATCCGGCGATAGACCTTCTGCATCTCGATACTTTCGCCGATAAAACCATCAAAGCCATGACCGGCGCTCATCGCTTTCTTTATAGAAAAACCTTCCATCGCCGATGTCTTATAGTCAATGGCTTTCTGTATCTTTTCGATAATAAGATCGGAAGTAAAAGGTTTCGCGATATAATCAAAGGCGCCGTTTTTCATGGCATCCACCGCCGTATCGACGGTTGAGTAGCCGGTAATGATAATCACAGGAACTTCCGGTTGCAGTATCTTTATGGTTTTAAGCACCTCGATCCCGTCCATGCCCGGCATCTTCAAATCCGTTATCACCACATCGAAATCCCATTCCTGGATTTTTTCGATGGCCGTTCGTCCACTGGCCGAGATGGCTACATGATAGCCTTCGGCTTCAAGGATACGGCGCATTCCTTCTCTGATGACTTCCTCGTCATCAACAACAAGGATATTATGCGTGTCCTTTTCTTGCTTGCCTGTTTCCATCATTTGACCGTAGAAAAAATCGCCATCGCCCTTTTTCCGTTGGAAGCCAATTTTAAACTTCCTTTCAAACGTTGGAAGTATATGAAAATGGCGATTGTGTGTCAAGAAAAACGATTTAACAATAAACAATTATGTTGAAATAGCTCCTTACGGATGATAAAAGAAAAGCCGTTATGAGATATCCGAAGATATTAAATAAGGCTGTCGGGATTACCGATTCGATCGGTGTAAAGTTTTTTCTTTTACTGATTTTCTTACTGATTGTTTCATTCGGGATTGTGATCTATGTCAACATCTATTTCCTAACGTCGCTTTTCCGGGAAGATGCCTTCAGCAATGCAATCCAAGTCAGTAA
>Ga0209212_1002824_pt1 | contig 23919 bp, 21 predicted proteins | sample RifGroC2_FD_183996 | JGI IMG/M metagenome (GOLD analysis project Ga0209212, IMG submission 183996) | Groundwater microbial communities from Rifle, Colorado, USA - Groundwater C2 (SPAdes) (version 2) | ecosystem: Environmental > Aquatic > Deep subsurface > Groundwater | place: Rifle, Colorado... | reverse complement strand
GTGGAGATCCGCCCGGTGATAGCCGGCAACATGCAGCGCCAGCCGTTCTACGCCAAATACGTGGGGGAGACCTACGACCTGAAAGGCGCGGAATTCCTGCACGAGTGCGGCTTCTACTTCGGCAATTACCCGGAGCTGACGGAAGCCGACATGGACATGCTCAAGAGCTGCCTGCGGAAATACTGATCGGCGATAAGGGGATACCGTGAAAAAAATCAGCGTAGTCACCCCGTGCTATAACGAGGAATTGAATGTCGAGGCTCTTTACCGGAAGGTAAAGGAGATCTTTAACGATTTCGGCTCTTATTCTTATGAGCATATCTTCATCGATAATGCCTCTGTAGACGGTACTCGCTCAATTCTGAGGCGATTAGCCGAACAGGATAAGAACGTAAAGGTGATATTTAATACGCGTAATTTCGGGCATATACGATCCCCGTTCTACGGCATTATACAGGCTGGGGGGGATGCTGTAATCTTATTGGTTTCTGATTTTCAGGATCCTCCGGAATTGATCCGGAATTTTATTGCTAAGTGGGAGGCCGGTTATAAAGTAGTCCTCGGTATAAAGACCAACAGCGGAGAGTCCGGGCTGATGTTTGCTTTGCGCAAGTTTTACTATAACCTGGTAGACGGTCTTTCCGAAGTCAGGATCAATAAAAATAATACCGGTTTCGGTTTGTATGATAAGGATGTAATACTGCAATTGAGGAAGTTGGACGAGCCTTATCCATTCTTCCGTGGCCTTATTCCTGAACTCGGATATGAGGCCGCGCGTGTTGAATATTTTCAGCCGGCCAGGAAGCGCGGCTTAACTAAGAATAACTTTTACACCCTTTACGATATCGGGATGCTTGGGATAATTAACCACTCAAAGGTCCCGTTACGTCTAGCTATTTTCGCGGGAGCTATATTGGCGGCTATCAATCTGGTCGTAGCGTTCGGATACCTCATATATAAACTTGTCTATTGGGACAGTTTTTCCGTCGGTATCGCCCCCGTGGTGATTGGGTCTTTCTTCTTTTCTTCTGTCCAACTTGTTTTCCTTGGGGTTCTTGGAGAGTACATTGGGGCGATATATACGCAAACCCTCAAGCGGCCTCTGGTTATTGAGAAGGAAAGGATTAATTTTTAATGTCAGTCTTGATTCGCTTCTTTAACAGTCGGGGGCGTGTATGGCTCGTCTTTGCTGCCTGTGTCTTTGCGGCCTACCCGGAAGTCATTGTCGGGAATAGGTCTATAACATGGGACTCCTACGATTATTTTTACCCTAAATTCCTTTATATTTCAGATTGCATTAGGAGCGGCTACTTCCCTCTGTGGAACCCTTTCGAATTGTCCGGGGCGCCCTTTTTGCCTTGGAATGGGGGATTGCTTAACCCGATTAACCTCGTGTTCGTCCTGCTCTCTCTCGTTTTTCCCCCGCACTATATCCATCAGATTATGGTGTTATCCCCGGTTTTTATCGGTGGTGTCGGGGCCTTTAGCTTGTTCTCTGCGATGCGTTATTCCTTTCCTGTGGCTGTTTTCGGAGGGATAGCCTACTCATTGACGATGTTTGGCCCGATACTGGGGCAGTTTTCAATAGCTTATGGAATCGCTTTCGCCCCTTGGGTCTTTTATATTGCGGCAGAGATAGTGGATTCTAAGGGGGAATTATCACCACAGCGGATATGCCTTTTCGCTCTAGCATTTGCTACATTTATTGTTACGGCTTACCCCGTAATGATTTTTCTCGTGTGCCTGCCCGCCGCCTTATTCTCTCTGTTTCGGAATTTCACTGCCCAGCCAACTGGAAAATCCATGAATTGGCTTCCCATGGCTAAGTCCGCAGTCATTATTCTGGGACTAGCTGGGGCGGTGTCCAGTGTGGCCGTTTTTCCGATGCTGGAGAACCGAGCTTTAGCTTCTGAACAAATGAAAGGGGATTTTGTTTCACCTGATCCAAGGCTCCGTATTTCCATTTCAAAAACCGATGCCGTAGTCGGTTATGACCGGACCATTGGGAATTATCTGGCCTTAGCAAAGGGGAACGTTATATGGCATAGTTCTTTTACTTTAATTCTTTTCTTTCTGCTTATCGCAGCGCTTCCCCGGTTTTTTAAGAATACCTACACCCCTTTCTTTATAATTCTGGCCGCGATGTTCATCTCATACGTTGAAGGCCGCGGCGGGGTGGTTTATGAGTTTATTTTTAATTATGTGCCCCTATTCTGGAATAACAGATACCCTGTCATCGGACTTTCACTGGTTAAATTCATGCTAATGATGGTTTCCGTGACGCAGCTAGAGCATATCTTCAGGATTCGTAAGGGAGGGGACATCAGTCTGGTGGCTCAAGAAACAACGCGGCTGGCGATTATTGGCGGAATGGGGGTGTTGCTTCTTCCTGTGGTATTTGTCCGCCCGGAGTATTGGGCGTTTCCTGTTTCCATTATTTCTCTCGCAGCTTTCTTCTACTTCTTTCTGAAGGGGCGCATTCCCGTGCGGTTTTTCTTGGGGGTATTGTCTTTCGGGTTGCTGGCGACATATTACGCACACCGTGACGGCTCTTACTATAAGAAGAATTCAGAGGAAAGGAAGTTCTCTCGTGTTAGGAAGATTACTCCAGAATATAACTCCAACCTCAGAACGCTTGTTAAGAGCCATGATTATGTGTTTTACGATCGGACTTGGGTGTTTTCCAAAGTTCCTTCCAATCAGGGATATTATATGGCGGATATACCTGCTTACTGGTACATGAAGAATCTGGATGTCCTGCATAACGTATTCTATCTGTCGGATAATGTAAAGCTTCAATCCGCTGAGATATCCAGACAGAACTATAATAGTGACAACGACTTCATGGATGCGTTGGTCGGCCAGGTGTTGTCTTCCTCTGGTACGATTTCTATTGTCGACCGCGTATCAGAAGGTTTTGTTTCTGCGCCTTCCAAATCTGTTCCCGGTGTGCTATCCGATGTGAAAGTACGCCCGAACGAGTTTTCGGTCACGGCAGAGTTGAAATCTTCGGCTCTTCTCGTCCTTACTGATAAGTATTACCCCGGTTGGAAGGTTTATGCGGACGGCATAATGTCTCCCATAGTCAAGACAAATATCTGTTTTAAGGGCGTCTACCTAAGCTCCGGGAAGCATCATGTACGGTTTGTCTTCAGACCCATAAGTTTTTATGCCGGGCTTACAGTTACCTTCGTGACCCTCTTCTCAATGGGCTTATTCTGTGCCTTCACGCGAAGGCGGCATATACAAAAGGTGCCCATATGAGCGCTCAAGGCAATATCAGGAAATGGAGCAAGCGCGTTCTGTGTGTTCTGATGCAGTGGGACTACTGCGACAGCAACCGGGGGCCCGGCGGCGATAAGCCCTGGTTCCTGGACAGCATCTCGCAGCTGGTTTCGGACGCTCAACCGTTCTGGTACGACGATTACGTCGGCGACCCGGCCGAGTTGCGCAGGCAACTGCTGCGGCGGGCTGAAGAGTATGCTCCGGACCTCATCTTTCATCCCACCTACACCGACCAACTGGACCCGGCAACGCTCGATACCCTGAAAGCGAAATGGCCGACCTGCGGCTGGTTCGGCGACGATACCTGGCGCTTCGATAATTACTCTTCCCGGCTGGCCCCGCATTATACTCACGTGCTTACCACGGACGTCTTCGCGCCCGCCAAGTACCGGGCGATAGGAGTAGAACCCCTGCTGACCCAGTGGGCAGGCTTGCGCCCCGCCGCGAATCCCGGACCCGACGCGATGAGATTCTCTTACGACGTCTCATTCGTGGGCGGCTTCAGTCCTGCCAGGGCCTGGTTCGTGGCATTGCTCTCTAAGATGGGGATACAAGTTGAGTGTTTCGGCAACGGCTGGCCGAACGGGAAAGTCAGCCCCGAAGTGATGGAACACATATTCCGCAATAGCCGCATCAATCTGAACCTTTCCAACAGCGTGCCGAGGGACCTGCGCTTCGCCCTTGGCGGCCCCCGCAATCTGGTCAACCTGCTGCGCGCGACCAAGACCTCAGAGCAGATAAAAGCCCGCAACTTCGAGATCCCGCTGGCGGGCGGGTTCCAACTGACCAACTACGTGGCCGGCCTCGAGCGGTACCTGGAGATCGGCAAGGAAGTGGCGGTTTATTCTTCTCCGGAGGAATGCGCGGCCCAGATTAGGCGCTACCTGGCCGACGAGTCCGAGCGTGCCTCCGTCGCGGCGGCCGGCTATGCCCGTTGCGCGGCGGAGCATACCTACCTTCGCAGGATGGAGCAGGTCTTTACCCGCATATGGCCGTAAAACATCTGGCGGTCTGGACCGACGCGGCGTATCACAAGGACGCCCTTTTCGATCCTGCCAGCCCACTTAACCGCGACAACTGCCTTTCCGGCTACAGGCTGCTGCGCGGTTCTTTGTCAGGCCGAGGCTGGGAATGCCATACCCAGGACCATTATATTGCCGCCGGAGCTTGCCCGGACGCGGTGCTTTTTACCGATATGCCCCGGGTCCCTCCGGCTAAGCTCCTCGGAAACTGGGCAGGGCGGGTGCGCAAACTGGCCTTGTTGCTGGAATGCGCGGTGATCAAGCCCGAGAACTGGGCGCCGGGCGCGCGTGACGGTTTCGACGCTGTTTTTACCTGGGATGAATCCTATGTCGACGGGAAGAAGTACTTCAAGACAAATTTCCCAAACCCGTTTCCCGCGGTTATCCCTGCCGGCCTCTCCGGAAAGACCGGTTTTTGTGTGATGATAACGGCCAATAAAAAGAGTTCCCACCAGTTGGAACTCTATTCCGAGCGCGAGAAGACCGCGCGCTGGTTCGAGGTCAATCACCCGGAGGAATTCGACTTGTACGGGATGGGCTGGGACCGCCGCGTTTTTTCCGGCCCCTTCCCCGTGCGCGCCCTCAACCGCTTCCCTTCCCTGGCCCGGCTGCTGGCCCCTACGCGCCCTTCGTACCGCGGCGTTATCGCCGAGAAGAGGCCGCTCATAGAGAAATACACCTTCTCCATCTGCTACGAGAACGCAAGGGAGATCCCCGGTTACATTACCGAGAAGATCTTTGACTGCCTTTTCTCCGGGAACATCCCGGTGTACTGGGGCGCTCCGGATATAGAGGAATTCGTTCCAAAGAACTGCTTCGTTGACCGCAGGGATTTCCGTACCCACGATGAACTGTATGCTTACCTGAAAGGGCTATCCCACGAGGACCAGCTTGGGTACCTGGAAGCGGCCAGAAAATACATTTTCAGCCCCAAAGCCTACCAGTTCAGCGATAGGAGTTTCGCGGAGACGCTGGGGGAGGTGGTCTCCCGTGGGTAAGGAATATTCAGTGTTGATAGCCGGCCGCGCGGTACAGGCGCTGCTCAGCATAGCGGCGCTGCGCGTGATGACGACTTTCCTGTCCCCCGCGGAGGCGGGGAATTATTTCCTGATGCTTTCCTTCGCCACCGGCTTCAGTTTCTTTCTCATCAATCCGGTGGGCATGTACATTAACCGAAGGCTGCACGCCTGGCACGACGGTAAGACCCTGCTCGACAGGCTCTCCGTCTTCAACGCCTACCTGCTGGCGGTTTCCGCCTTTGCGCTGGCAGCTACGGCGGGCCTGAAGGCCCTGATAGGCTCGGCCCCCGACATGCCTGTCTGGGCTTTCGCGGCTTTAGTGGCGGCTTACGTCTATTGCTCTTCCTGGAACATGACGCTTATTCCGGCCCTTAATATGCTGGGGCACCGGCTTCCTTTTGTCGCGCTGACGGTGCTGACTACCGGCTTGGGGCTGCTGCTGTCCCTGTTCGCTGTCAGGCAAGTGCAGCCGTTCGCTTTATTGTGGATGACGGGGCAGATAGGCGCGATGCTGTTGGCCGCCGTCGCGGCGCTGTACGCCCTGAAGTCCCTTACCGGAGAAAAATATTCCGGCCTGCGGGCGGCTATCGGCTGCGCGGACCGCACCTCTTTTTCCGGCGTAAAGGCTTTCGCGCTGCCGCTGGCCGGCGCCACGGTGTTCATGTGGCTGCAGACCCAGGGCTACCGCCTGATAGTCGAGGCGCGTGCCGGCGCGGAATTCCTGGGGTATCTCGCGGTGGGATTAGGTATTGCGGCAAGCCTCGCCGCTATCTCCGAATCGCTGGTTCAGCAACTCTACTATCCCGGCTTCTATAAAAAGATAACCTCCGATAATCCCGACGCCCGCAGGGCCGCTCTGGCGGCCCTCACTGAAAAGGCGCTGCCTGTATATGTGATACTGCTATTCTTTACGGTCTCACTTGCCCCGCAGCTTACCGGACTGCTCGTGCACAAGAAGTTCGGCGGCGCGGCACCGTTCATCGTTTTTGGGGCTTTTATAGAGTTTTTCCGGATGACCGCCAACATCATGGCCGCTGCCGCTCATTCTGAGATGCGTACAAAACTGCTGATAAGGCCTTATGCCTACGGCGGACTGGCGCTCTGCGCGGCGGCCTACGCCGCGGCGGGTTCCGAGCACAATTCACTGTTGATCCCACTGTCGATGGCCGGCGCCGGGCTGGTGACTTTGCTATCGATGTGGCGGCAGGTCTCGCTCGTAGTGGATGTGGACCTGAATTTTAGTTTGCTCCTGAAAACTTCGGCATTCGCGGCCCCACTGCTGATCTTCCTGGCGCTAAAATCCTATACCGGAGCAATGGTTTCCCTGTGGATACTGCTGGCTGCGGGGCTCTATTTCCTATGGCTCCAGTACCTCGCGGCTTTCCGCTGGACTGCCAGGCAGGACGTGACTGGCTCGGCGCCGGCAAACGGGAATGCGGAGGGGCCGGCGTATGAGTGAAACAGCCTCGCCGCTCGTCCGTATCTGCGTTCCCGCGTATAATTCAGGCGCGACTCTGCACGAGACGCTGGACTCGCTGCTGTTACAGACCTACCAGAACCTTTCCATTCTCGTGGTGGATAATGCTTCGACCGACCGCACCGTGGAAATCGCCGAAAGTTACGCCGCGAAGGACAGCCGCGTGCGCGTTGTCAGGAATTCTGAAAATGTGGGCGGGGAGGGAAATTTTACCCGCTGCCTGCAGCTGGCAGCGGGAAAATATACCGCACTTTTTCACTCCGACGATGTTTACACTCCGGAAATAGTCGCCCGCATGACGGCGTTCCTCGACTCGCACCCGCAGGCGGGGGCGGTGTTCAGCATGGCTCAGCTAATAGACGGGCAAGGCAATGCCGGCAGGATTTACCGCGTTCCTCCTGAACTGAAGGGAAGGGAGGAATACGGGTTCGACGAGATATTTCGCGCGGTGCTGAAATACGGGAATTTCTTTTTCTGCCCCGGCGTGATGGCCAGGACCGAAGTCTACCGCGATTATATCCGCATTTGGGATGCCGGCGGTTTTAAAACTTCGGCCGACCTGGACGTGTGGCTGAGAATACTTCTACGCTTCAAGATAGGAATTATTGATGAACCGCTGCTGCTCTACCGGGGCGCCTCGGATACAAGTTTTAGCTACACGGCCGCCCGGAAACGTACAGCGCCGGCGGATATGCTGGGAGTCGTCTCCGCCTATGTCAACGGGCCGGCAGCCGCGATAATGGGCGCGAAAGAACTGGTCGATTATGATTTTCTGGTGCTTAAGGACAGCATTAACAGAGCCTTTAATCATTTTTCCGTGGGTGAAGGCAGGCAGGGACGCGCGCTTCTGCGTGGCCTCTTGAGGCCTGCGACTATAATGCGTTCATTAGGAGACAGCTGCCGCTTGAAAACTACGGTTTACGGGCTTATCGTGTATCTGCTGTCCTGGCTCCCGCTGGGAGAGAAAAGCAGGGGGATGGTGGTTAATGCAAGGTTCCGCATTTAACGACGTTTGATAGATCCGGGGGAATCGGGTGGGGAAGGGTTAACTGTTAATCTCGCGTTTAATGCACCACGCCCGGCCGTTGGTTCTGTAAATCCGTACCGGCTTCCCGTCGATATACGCGCGCCAGCGCGGGTGAAATCTGTCCATATACACGAGCAAGCCAGGCTTCTCCCTCTCAACTGTGAAGCTGGAGGCGTTGTATCCGAACCTATTGATGGTTATACCGTGTGCCGCGAACCTGTCCTTCCATTTAAGAGTGCGACCGTCTGCCGGCGGCGGTCCGGAAATGGTTAATTCGCCTTCCTGCCTGAAGTTTGCCTGGAAAGCCCCGCTGGTGTTGTAAATATCTAAATAGGTCGGGACATAGGGCCGGTTTCCTATGGGTACAAGTTCTATATCTTGCGCATCCCTGTTACGGAAATTAGTGGTCAGGTAACGAGGGAAATCAGACGGCATCCGGGCGCTGAACAGTTCAATTGCGGGGTTCTTCCCGTTTTCCGGACGGTAGTGGAAATTGCCGGGGAAAGATTCGGAACATCGGATTATCTTCGTGTAACTAAGTGCATATATAACGGCGAGTTCAGTAATGATATAATTATTACAGGTTAGGGCGTATTACAAGCATTGCTACCTCCTGCCATACTCATCATGACTACCTCTAATGAGAACAACTCTTGCTTTAACGGCCTGACCACCGTAAACTTGGAACTTACCAACCGCTGTAATAAAAAATGCTGGATGTGCGGCCGCCGCAAGATAGAGGCCGAGAGCCCGGGGAAAATGGTTTTTGACCGGGACATGGATATAAGCCTGGTCCGGCGGATCGCGGAACAGCTGCCCTCCGATATCGTAGTGCAATTTCACAATAACGGCGAGCCGCTCCTCTATGAACGGCTGCCCGAAGCCTTGGACTTTTTTAAGCGCCAAGTGCGCTGTTTCGATACCAACGGCAAGCTTTTGGTAAAGCGGGCCGCAGACATTATTGGGCGGGTTGATACCGTGACCGTATCGACTTTCGAGCGCGACGAAGAATGGAAGGAACAATTCGAGCTCGTAAAGGAATTCCTGAGCATAAAGGGGAACGCCGGCCCTAGGCTGATAATACGCTGCCTGGGCGAAATCGGCGAGGATCGCCTGGCCCTGTACAAGGCAACCGGCTGTCTGCTGGTGCCCAGGGTCCTGCATTCTCCAGACGGCAGTTTTAAGTACGTTAAGCTGCCCGTTATCCCCGAAGTCGGGTTCTGCATAGAGATAATGGGCCATATGGCTATCAACACAGCCGGCCATGTGTCTTTCTGCGTGCGCTTCGATCCGGAGCGGCATGGCGTGATCGGGGACGCTTCTAAGGATGAACTGGCCGATATCTGGAATTCCAGGAAGCGCAGGGAATATATAAGGGCGCACATAGAGGGCCGGCGCGACAGTTTAAAACTGTGCGGCGCCTGCCATTACTGGGGCGTACCGAGGGGTTAGGAGACTAAGATGCCTATTTTCATAATCGCAGAAGTCGGAATCAACCATAACGGCGATATCGGTATCGCGAAAGAGCTTATCAAGGTCGCTAAGTTGGCGGGTTGCGACGCTGTCAAGTTCCAGAAGCGGACCATCGACAAGGTCTACTCCAAAGAGCTGCTTGATTCTCCCCGTGAGTCGCCGTGGGGGAAAACTCAGCGCGACCAGAAGGTAGCTCTGGAGTTCGGATTGGACGCTTACCGGGAAATAGACGCCTATTGCCGTGAGCTTGGGATCGAATGGTTCGCCTCAGCCTGGGACGCCGAGAGCCAGAAGTTCCTGCGCCAGTTCAACTGCAAGTACAACAAGGTCGCTTCAGCGATGATCGTGGATACCGCGCTTTTGGCCGAAATCGCTTCGGAAAAGAAGCACACCTTTATCTCGACCGGCATGAGCACCTTGGCACAGGTGGACTCCGCGGTAGAGATATTCAAAAGGGCGGGATGCCCTTTCGAACTGATGCACACCAAGTCGACATACCCCATGGAGGACGAGGACGCCAACCTGAAATGTATCGATACGCTGCGCAGGCGCTATAAGTGCAACGTGGGATACAGCGGGCATGAAACCGGTCTGGCAGTTTCTTACGCAGCGGCCGCACTGGGCATTACTTCGCTTGAGCGCCATATCACGCTGGATAGGGCCATGTACGGGTCCGACCAATCCGCCTCTTTGGAGCCGGCTGGCCTCAACGCGCTGGTAGGCGCGGTCCGTAAGATAGAGAAGGCCCTGGGCGACGGCGAGGTGAACGTGCATCCCAAGGAAGTCGCAGTCAGCAAGAAACTGCGGGGTCATATCTTTCAGAGTTGATGTCTGTGCGTTAGCGATAGCCCATGATATACGCGATAATCCCGGCCAGGGGAGGGTCAAAAGGCGTTCCCAGAAAGAACCTCCTGCCGCTGGGGGGGTATCCGCTTATAGCCTACTCCATAGCCGCGGCCAAGGCCGCGCGCGAGGTCGCCCGGGTAATTGTTTCCACAGATTCCGAGGAGATCGCCGAAACGTCCAGGCGGTTCGGAGCCGAGGTCCCTTTCATGCGTCCTCCGGAAATTTCTGGCGATCTTTCGGGGGACTCCGGCTTTATGTCCCACGCCATCTCCTGGCTGCGCCAGAACGAGGGCGTCGTACCGCAATACATCCTCCATCTGCGTCCCACTACGCCGCTTCGCCTCCCGGCCTTGCTCGACGAGGCTATCGGCCTCATGCGGGCGGCGCCGGGCGCCACCTCTCTGCGTTCCGGCCACGAAGCTTCCGAATCCCCGTTCAAGTGGTTTCTCCGGGGCCATGATGGTTTCTTTACCGGAATCTCTCCTGATTACTCTAACGATGACCTCAATAAGCCTCGGCAGGCTTTCCCCACGGTTTACGTCCCCGACGGCTATGTGGACATAATAAGTCCGGCCGCATTCGAGGCCAGCGGGTTGCTGCATGGCCCGAGGATGCTGGGCTTTGTCTCTCCGCGCTGCCACGAAGTCGACTCGCTGCGGGATTTTGATTACCTCGAATACGAGCTCAAAAAGAACGGAAGCCCGCTACTGGACAAGCTTCGGACGGAGTTCCCGTTATGACCTCTCCTGCATCCCCGCGCCACACCGGTCTCGTAGTGAAAGATCTGGAACGCTCCGTTTCTTTTTACCGCGATGTGCTGGGCCTCGAACTGGTCGGGCGTGCCAGAGAGGAGGGGGCCTATATCTCCTCCCTGGTCGGTTTACCGGGCGTTATTGTGGAGTGGGCCAAGCTGAAAGGCGCGGGGGGGCATCTGGTAGAACTCCTGCAGTATATCTCGGAACCGCTGTCGGCCCCCGAGTCCGAGCTTGGCAGGGCGAACCGCCCCGGCTGCTCCCACCTGGCTTTTACGGTTCTGGATATAGAGTCCATGTTCAGGGCTTTGACCGGTGCCGGGTTCCGGTGCAACCATGCGCCGCTGACCGCTCCCGACGGCAGGGTTAAGGTCATGTACGCCCACGACCCGGACGGCATAATATTGGAACTTGTTGAGGAACTCCATGGCAATTAAGACCAGGTACCGGACTATCGTTAAGAGCCCGAATATTTCAGGCAGCCCTCTTTCCCGAGATATCGCGTCCATGGAGCCGAGCGCGGTAGGCCCCGTGGTGCCGCTTACCTGGCAGAAAGCCGTGGACTTTTCAGTTTATGACGACATCGGGAACCGGTATATCGACCTTACCTCCGGTATTTTCGTGGCTAACGCCGGCCACTCCAACCCCCACATCAAACGGGCTTTGAAAAAGCAGATCGATGCGGACCAGATGTTCACTTACAATTATCCCACCCGGGTGAAACAGCAGCTGCTCGGAAAGCTTCTGGAAATTTCCCCGTCTTATTTCAACCGGGCCGACCTGTTGATGACGGGGTCGGAGGCCGTGGACGCGGCCTACAAGCTGATGAAGTTATGGGCCGCTAAAAATAACAGGCGGTATATCGTGACATTCAAGGGGAGTTACCACGGCCGAGGGCTGAGCAACGACCTGATATGCGGTTCGCCCGCCAAGGCGGCCTGGTCCGGAGTTAAAGATCCCGACGTGGTTTTCCTGGACTTCCCTTACGAGCTCACTGCCGGTTTCGACCCGGCGCTGCTGCCGCCTCCCGATCAGATAGCGGCTTTCATGCTGGAAACTTTCCAAGGCTGGGGCGCGTGGTTCTATCCTCCCGCTTACATAAAACAGCTTTACGCGTACGCCCGCAAAGCGGGAGCGCTGGTGTGTTTCGACGAGATGCAGGCTGGTTTCTACCGCCTAGGCCAGGTGTACGGGTATATGACCTACGGGCCCGGGATACGCCCCGATTTAATCTGCGTGGGCAAAGGCATCTCTTCCTCGCTGCCTGTTTCTGCTGTCCTTACGCGCAGAGAGATAGCCGAACTGGACCCGTCAGCGGACCTGCATGGCACTCATTCCGGGAACCCGCTTTGCTGTGCCGCCGCTCTTGCGAATATAGAATTCCTGAGCTCCCCCGGCCAACTGGCCAAAATGAGGTCCGCCTCCAAGGTGTTCGAGGCCGAAATCGCGGCATTGGCCGCGCTACCGGGAGTAAAGCGGGTTAATGTCCGCGGTATGATAGCGGCGCTGATATTCGATAGCGCGGAGCGCGCCACGGATGTGGTGAACGAATGCATTCTTAACGGCGTGCTGCCGGTCTGTACCAGGAAGAATTCCGTGAAGCTGGCCCCGCCGCTGACGATAGTGCCGCCAGCCATAAGGGAAGCCGCGGCGGTAATCAGGGCCGCCGTGCTTAAATGCTGCGCCGCGTGAGGATTTGATGGGCGATTACATAAAAGTTGTCTATAACCAGGCCGACAGGCCCTATTCGGACTACCCGTGCCGGCTCTGCCGCTGGCTTTTCGACCGGTTCGAGATGCGGCCCGGAATGAAATTCCTGGAAGCCGGCTGCGGCCGGGGCGAGTTTCTGAAGGGCTTCGCGGGGCTGGGTTTGGACGCGCACGGGCTGGACCTTTCCGCCGAGGCGGCGAAGTACTCCGCGCCTATCCCGGTAGCGACCTGTGATCTCGAGGCCGAGGCCATGCCATTCGCGGATAACACCTTCGACGTGGTTTACTCCAAGTCGTTGCTGGAGCATTTCTTCCGTCCCGAACGCTACCTCAAAGAAGCCTGCCGGGTTCTGAAGCCAGGCGGCAAACTTATCACGCTTGTGCCTGATTGGGAGTCGCAGTATAAGACTTACTTTGACGATTATACACACCGAACCCCATTCACTGCCGCAGGGCTTGAGGATATCTACCGCATCCATGATTATGACGGGGTCGAGGTTTTCAAGTTCCGCCAGCTGCCGGTGGTCTGGCAGTACCCCGCTTTGAATTATTTCTGTGCGGCCATCTCGCCCTTTATCCCTGTTCGGACGAAGAATAAGTTCTTCCGGTGGTCACGGGAACTCATGCTGGTCGGGTGCGGCACTAAACCCTCTGCGTAAAATAGCGGCAAAAAATTTACAGGAACTTATGAAAATACTACTGGTTGTGTACGATAACGACATGTATATAAACGTTTTCCCCTCGGGGATAGCGTATATAGCTGCGGTCTTGAAAAAGGCCGGGCACAGTGTCGAAATATATAGCCAGGATATGCACCATTACCCGGAAGAGCACCTCACGGCCTATCTGGATAAGAGCAGGTTCGATATGGTGGGGGTTGGCGTAATCGGCGGATATTACCAGTATAGGAAGCTGCTCAAGATCTCCGAAGCCATTAATAAGAGCAAACACCGCCCTTTTTTCGTGCTGGGCGGACACGGGCCATCCCCGGAGCCTGGCTATTTTCTGAAGAAGACGGGGGCGGACGCCATTGTTATAGGTGAAGGCGAGAGGACTATCGTGGAGCTTGCCAGCGCTGCGGCGGCCGGCAAGCCCCTCTCCGGCATACAGGGAATTGCTTGGCAGGATGGTCCCAGGACCGTGATAAACCCCCGCAGGCCACTTATCAAGGACCTGGATACCATCCCCTGGCCGGCCTACGAGCTCTTCCCCATGCACTTCTACAGGCTGCTGCGCGAACCGCATTGTCAGCCGCGCGATTTTTATACGCCGGTACTCTCCGGTCGCGGTTGCCCGTTCAAGTGCGCGTTCTGTTACCGCATGGACGAAGGTTTCCGGCCCCGTGCCACGGAAGGCATCATAGAAGAGATCAAGATGCTCAAGAAGAATTACGGCACTTCATACGTTTACTTTAGCGACGAACTGCTTATGTCCTCGGTCGCCAGGACTACTGAACTCTGCGAGGCCTTTATCCGCGAGGAGCTGAACGTAAAGTGGTGGTGCAACGGCCGGCTCAATTACGCGCGGCCCGAGCTGCTTAAGCTCATGAAGCGGGCGGGCTGTGTCTTCATTAATTACGGCATAGAGGCTCTGGATGACGACGTTCTCCGGAAGATGAACAAGTGCCTTACGGTAAAACAGATTGTTAGCGGGATAGAGGCCACGCTGGCGGGAGGGATAAGCCCGGGCTTCAATGTTATCTTCGGCAATGTCGGGGACAACCGCAAGACCCTGGAGAAAGGGGTGGAGTTCCTGCTCAAATACGATGACGGCGCTCAGCTGCGCACAATAAGGCCTGTCACCCCATACCCCGGTTCGCCGCTGTATTACCGGGCTCTTAAAACCGGCCAGCTCAAGGACTGCGCTGACTTTTACGAGAATAAACACATGAATTCGGACCTGCTGGCGGTGAACTTCACGGAGCTCAGCGATAAGGACTTCCACTCGGCGCTGTATTCAGCGAATACCCGGCTCATAAAGAACTATTACGCAAAGAAGCGCGCCGGCTCGCTGGAGGAAGCGCGCAAGCTCTACAAGGAACTCAATTCTTCCTTCAGGGGGTTCAGGCAAACCTAGCCCCGCGGCTTGCCGGATATGCAGATCTCGTCCTACGACTGGTTCGACGGCCGCGAGCGCGGCAGGCCCTGTCTTGTGGTCGGCCCGGCGCCTACCGCCGCAGATTTTCCGTACAATTCGTTCAAAGGGGTTTATCTCACCTGCGGCGATACTCCGCTGCGCATGCGCGGCCTTTTCACGCCTGGCTACTGGGTGAACGCCAATAACGAGTTCCCGGTCCCCGAGGAACACCTGGAGACCATCAACGGTCTTCAGGGCACGGTCTTTATCTTCTCGGACTCGGTCGCATACTCACATAGACCGGTAAACCTGGATTTTCTGCGCAATTCCCTCAAGGTGGACTGGTTCGCCTACGACCAGCGGCATTTTGGCGGGAAGCCATGCAAAGACTCCCGCCTTAAGTGCTGTCGCCTCCTGGACCTGTACCCGGGGCGACCCACGCTGCAGGAATTTATGCAGCGGCGCTACGGACGCCCTACGCATTACTCTTCCGGCTCTACCGTCGCCATACATTCCCTGGCTTACGCCATACTGCTGGGCTGCAACCCGATTTACCTGCAGGGCATAGAGTTGCCGCGCTTTGCCAAGGACTACGCGTACTGGGAACCGCCGCCCGGAGCGGATGGCGAGGCCGGGCGGGTGAAGCTCTCGGCAGGGAACTCACTCAAACGCTTGGGAAAAACGCTGCTCCATAAAGTCTCCGGAAATTTCTTCCGCGGCGCGGCGGAGCAGTCCCCGTTCTTTGGAGATCTCCCCGAGATCCTTTCAGATTTCGAATACTTGGCGGACTTGGCCGCCGATAACGGTGTGGAAATTTATAATTTGAGCCGGACCTCCACGCTTAACGAAGTTCGCTCTATTAAATCGTTGTCCCCTGAAGCGGTTATAGGTTAGCTACCTGATGCCCGAACACATCGATTACGTCATTAATTTCGATTTCGAAGAGGTGAATGCCGCCGTATTCCGCAACGCGCAGATCTATCTGCGGAAGAAAACGGCAGGCGGGCGCACCTGCGTAATAGTCCCGAGTCAGTTCATGCGCCTTTTCAAGGACGCGGACTGCCTGGCCGTAATGGAAAAAGATCTTCTGCGGCGCTTTGGGATCGCCGAGTATCGGGACGTGTTGAATTACAACGGGTTTGGCCCGGGCGCGGGTGTTTGGGCTCGGCGGCTGGACGCCCTCAGGCGGAGGGGCGAGAGCTGGCTTATGCGCGCCGCCGCCGTTCTGGGAGAGGCCGCCGGGGCCAGGGTTTACAGCGCTCTTTACCGGAGCCTGCGGCAGCGGCGGTTCTACGTGGATTCCGGGCTGGAAACTTATTGCCTTCAAAAGCTCAAGGACTCACTCGGCGGATTCCGTTACCTCAGGGTTGGCGACTATTTCGATTTCAGCCGCATGAAAGTATGGAAGATGGACCTTTCCGCTCATTTCGGCCGGAATTTCTCCTACCTGTATTCTATGATCCGCGACCGCGCCCTATACACGGCACCGGACTCCGCGGAAGCGGTCCGTGCCGCCTTGGGTGAAGCCGGGTCTGGCCTTAACCCGGAGCACCTGCCCTGGCTGCGTAATTTCGCCGCGCATAAAGGTTTTAAATTCGTGCTGCGCACGCGTAATTTCAGGAGCAAGGCCGTAACTCACAATTCCAGCCCGGCAACCTTCCGAGGTCTCGCCGAGGCGCTGCTCGCGCGCGGGGCGCTGGTGCTGAACCTGGGCTGTCCGCTGCTGGAACTGGGCCTGCGCGCCCCGGGCTATCTCGAAATAGACCATAACCTGCCTTTCGAGACGGAGCTGGCCCTTTGCCGCAACGCCGACGCGGCCGCAATGACCGGGGGGGCTGGGCTCTTTACCGCTTTCGCCGCGGCCGACATCCGCGTGATACAGCTGGACGATGAATGGTCCGAGCTGCTTACCCCGCCGATAAAGCTGATGGAAGCCAGGGCGGCGGCCGGCCTGGCCGATATCGACATACGGCCCTTCGTGGCCGCGGGGGATTATGCCGGCGCAGCGGCCGCCCTTTGCGCGGCGCCCGCGCGCGCGCCCCTTTCGCTCGTTACGACAGGGCCGCAAGAGCTGATAAGACTGGATTAAGAATGAGACAACTAAATAAATTGTTGAAGTATTGCTCCGAGATCTTCACCCGGGAGGAGAACCGGGGCATAGTGGCGCTGTCAGGCCTGTCCGTACTTTCCGCGGTCCTGGAGATACTGACCGTGGGCGGCATCGTCCCGTTCATCAACCTCTTTATACAGGGCGAGGCCGGGCTCGACGGGCGGCTGTTGGACTTCCTGCGGACCCTTGGCGGCTTTTTCGGTTCCGGCAATCTGATACTGTTCATCGGGACCGCGCTGATCGCGGTTTCTTTGCTCAAGATCGGCCTCAACCTATACTTGGTCTACGCCCAGGCCAGGCTGGCCACTGGGATACAGACGCGGCTGGCATCGCGCCTGCTGAGCGATTACGCGATGCACGACTACCAATTCCATGTCTCTTCCAACTCGGCTGCTCTGGTTAAGAATGTTACGGTGGAAACCGCGAATACATATTTCTTCGTCGGCTCGCTCATAAAACTCATCATGAATGCAATCATGGTGCTGGCCATGTTGGGGTTCTTGCTCTACGTGGATTATAAAATCACGCTGGGGATAGCTATATTCTTTACCGGCTTGATGCTGGCCAGCGTTAATGCGGTAAGCCCGAAGGCCAAGGCGCTGGGGTACGAGCGTGAGGATATTACCAGGACCACTCATAAGCTTTCTTACCAGATTCTGCGCGGCATTAAAGAGATAAAGGTTTCAAAGACCGAGGACTTCTTTATTTCCGCCTTTACCGCCGTGATGAACAGGTTGGTCCCGGTAGGGGCATCCTTCGTTACGCTCTCTTCCGCCCCCAGGTTCGTCTTGGAGATGCTCGTTTACGCCGGCGGCATCGGCCTGCTGATGACGGTATCCCATTTATGGGGTTCAGACAAGGCCTTCCTGGGTCTGTTCGTGGCCTTTCTCGCGGCCATCTACAAACTGGCGCCGGCGTTTTCAGCCATCTCTTCCTCGGCGATAGAGATTCGTTACGCTATTCCTTCGCTGGAGATAATCTCGGCCGCGATCAGGACCGCTGCCGCCATAACTCCTTCTCCGGCGCTGCAAAAAGTAGATACTATCCGTGATATCAGGCTGGAGGCCGCCGGGTTTAGCTACGGCAGCACGGATATACTCAAGAATGTAACTCTGGAGATAAAAAAAGGTGAGAAGATAGCCGTGCTTGGCAAGACCGGGACCGGCAAATCCACCTTCAACAACCTGCTCACGGGGCTGCTCGCGCCTACTTCAGGGAAGGTGCTGGCGGACGGTCGCAGCCTGTCCGATATAGATCCTTTCTCCCTGGCCCGCATAATCGGCTATCTGCCGCAGGACTTCATGATCCTGGATGATTCTATACGGGCCAATGTGGCTTTCGGCCTGACCTGCGCCGCCGGCGATGAAGAGCGCATGCGGGAGATCCTTAATGCCGTACACCTTGGGCGGTTCGCTGAAAACCTGGGGCAGCCCGTAGGAGAGGACGGCTCAATGCTGTCCGGCGGCGAGCGGCAGCGGCTGGCGATAGCGCGCCTGCTTTACAAGCGGCCGGAGCTGGTCATCCTCGACGAGATCACCAGCGCCCTGGACGAGCGCACCGAGGACGCCATACTTAGCGAAATACTGGAAGTCTTCAAAGAGAAGACGGTAATTATGGTGACGCATAGCCTGCGCATAGTGGAAAAATTCGACGGCGTATACACAATAGAGAATAAATCTATTTCGAAAGGCGAGAAGACTTCGCAGCCTGGTTGAGGGCCCATAGACTGTCCAATATGTTTAAGCGCCCCGTTTTTTATTTTATCTCCGCATGCGCCGCGCTTTTTGCTGCGGCGCTGGTCTTCTATCCGGGCTGGAAACCTGTTTATATCGTTTTTACCGCCGCTTTTTCAGCCCTCGCACTCCTGGCATTGGTTTCGAAACGATCTTTCGGTTATCTGTTCTTTGTTGTTTTTCTCTGGCTGGGCTTCTGGGTAAAGGCTTCCATCCATTTTATCTTTACCTACGCTTATCTCGAGCCTACCGGGGTATTCAATTTCTTGCCCGCTGCCTGGGATTCCGTGCTTTTAACCTCTACAGTCGGAGCCGTAGGGGTTATGCTTTCTTTCTCCGCTTACCGGCTTGTCCGCGGACCGGCGCTGATCGCAGGAGCTACGCCGGCTAGCCTGGACGCCGCGCCGGCGCAAGGGCGGCGTGGTTGGGGGGCACTCCTAGTTGGCCTGCTATGCCTGGCCGCCCTCAACGCGTGGCTGGGGATACACCAGGTCGGGTTATATCCGCGTACGGTGCTGCCCTGGCCTGGCAACGCTCTAGTGGCCTGGCTGATCAATATCGGCAGCTCGATGCTGCTGGCGGTTATGGCGTACAGGGATGTACTCGCCGGCAGATCCCTGCTGCCGACCTTCATAGTTGTTTCCCTGGTTACTGTCGCGTTTTCCGTGTCAATGCTTAGCCGCGGCCCTTTTATTTACCAAGCGCTGCCACTGCTCGCGGCCGCAGCTTCTTTGCGCTGGCAGACACTTGGGAAGTCGAAACTTAAACTTGGCGCGGCGGCAGGCTACCTCGCGCTGCTCTTCGCTTTTTCTATATTCCTGGTAAACAACTACCGGACCAGGATTTATTCCGACGCCGCTCCTGCCATGCCTGTCGTGCAGGTGCCTTCCGCTGAGCAGGGCGGCATTGTTCACGCTCTTACCCAGAACAGGCATTTGCGGCAGGTCAGCGGCCTTTTTGTGGACCGCTGGATAGGTCTGGAGGGGGTCATGGCCGTCGCCGCTTACCCCGAAAAGAGCCCAGACCTGTTAAAGTCAGCCCTCACGGAAAGAAGAACGCTCGAGAAGACAGCCGAGTTTGAGAAAATTTCCGGTTCTGATTTTCAGGCGCTGGACGAGGCAAAGCACCAGTTCGCGCGCCTTCCGGGGCCGGTGGCCCTTTTCTATTACTCCGGCAGCCGGTGGATGGTCTTGGGCGGTCTGTTCGCGCTGGGACTGGTAGTCCTGGGGCTTGAAGCCGCTACCTGGCTCCTTACCCGAAATCCGTTGTTATGCGCACTGGTCGGCATGATGGCCGCAAATAACGCGGCGCAATTGAGTGAAGCCCCGGTGCAATTGTTTCCGACCTATGCTTTAACTTTCGCAATGCTTCTGGCGGTAAGGGTAGGCGGAAGAATTCGCTTCACGCCAAAAGTAGTTTTTAATAATGCGGGGACTAAATGAAATTGGCAGTTCTTAACCTAACCGGCGGGGGGGCCAGCGGCGGGTACAAGCGGTACCTGTCCGCAATACTGCCGCGCATAGCGGCTTCCACCGACGTCGAGGAAATACTATGCGCCGCTCCTCCGGCGCTGGCCGTTCAGTCCTGGTTGCCTCCGTCGCCGAAGATACGCTTTGCCGAATGCGAGCCTTTCCAGTTCCTGCGACATGCCCCCGACGCCGGCCTGCGTGCCTCGCTCGACGCTTTCGTGCCGGACCTGATCTTCGTGCCGCTGGAAAGATATATTAACTACAAGGACATCCCGGTTGTCACGGTGCTGCACAACATGGCTCCGCTGGCCGGGGCCAGGACAGGCAGCGGGATGATGAGCCGGATAAAATCCGCGGCCCAGGCTTACGAGACCAGAACCGCCGTGTGCAGGTCTGCCGCCGTGATAACGCCGACCGATTATGTGCGGGACTTCCTCGTGAATAAACTCCACGCACCTACGGTTAAAGTGACTGCTATAAAATTCGGCCCCAGCCCTGTCCCTGTCGAACTCCGGCGGCCGGCGCTCTGGCGCGGCGAGGCCGTGGGTAAATTCATTTTCACTGCGGGCTCCATGGAAATGTACAGGGGCCTGGAAGACCTGATAGCGGCCATGCCGTCCGTTAAGGCGAAGTCTCCTGGCCTGAAGCTGGCTGTCGCCGGCGGCGCAAGGCCCGCCACGCAACCCTATCTGGACAGTCTAAAAGCGCTGGCCGCCGCCAAAGGCGTAGAGGGGGATATACTCTGGCTGGGCAGCCTGGACGACCCTGAGATGGCCTGGTGCTACGCCAACTGCTCCGTTTTCGCTATGACCAGCCGACTGGAATCTTTCGGCTTTCCCGCGCTGGAATCCATGCAGCACGGCTGCCAATGCGTGTCAGTTTCCAATCCGTGTCTGCCTGAGATCTTTGGCGCGGTTGCCGCCTACTATGAAGCCGGAAATATCGCCGCTCTGTCCCAGTTAGTCGTTGATGTCAACTCTAGATCCGAGTCCCAGAGACAGCACTTTCGACATGCTGCTATTTCTCGCGCTGGCGATTTTTCTTGGGAGCATACAGCCTCAGAGACTCTTAGCGTAATCAAAAAGGTTGCGAATGTGGCTTAACTGGATGCCGCAGCTAATGTGGGGGACTGAAGCAAGGACACAGATGCGGCTTACTGTTTGGCTTTCTTTATGAATATACTGTTAACTGGCGCCACAGGTTTTTTGGGTTCCCATCTTCTTAATGCGTTGCTTAAAAATGAGCATCGCCCCATTATTCTTAAGCGCAAATCCTCTAAGTTGAAAATTCTCCCATCTGCGGGACAGAAACTGCGGGTTTGTGATATCGAGGAAAATCTGCTGGAGGATATTTTTAAAAATGAGAGCATTGATGCCGTAATACATGCCGCAACCATCTACGGAAGAAAGGGGGAAACTGTAGCCGAACTTTTTCAGTGCAATGTCCTACTTCCGGTTCAGTTGATGACGCTGAGCGTGAAGTATGGGGTCAAGTGCTTCATTAATACAGATACTTTTTACGTTAAAAATCGGCGCATATACCCCTCCCTATGGGAGTATTCAATTTCCAAGATTCAATGCCTGCAATGGCTGAGGAAAATGGCTGGGACAAAAACTAAAGTTTTAAACGTGCGATTGGAGCATCTGTATGGGCCAGGAGATAATGCCTATAAATTCATTCCGAATATGATTTCTAAAATGGTTGCCGATGAGCCCGGGACGATAGAACTTACTTCAGGCATACAGAAAAGAGATTTTGTGTATATAGACGACATGGTGGACGCCTATATGATTTTATTGGGGAACATAGGGAGATTGCCGAAAAGCTTTCTGGAAATTGAGGTTGGCACCGGAAAGACGCATTCGATACGAGAACTCGTTTTGACCATTCGGAATTTGGTCTCTCCAAAAAAAGTTAAATGTGCGTTTGGAGCGAAACCGATGCTAAAAGGCGAGATATTGTCTTCCCGCGCCGAATCAAAACTGCTCCGGGAAATGGGATGGATGCCAAGGTATTCTTTACGCCAGGGCTTAACAAAACTTCTGGTTTCTGTGAGGCAGCAGCGGACCCATAGCTAGGGATTATGGGTATTGCTGGCGACTTAGGAGAACAAGTGCAAAACAAATCTACTCCGCTACTATCAATTTGCCTTCCAACTTTTAACCGGGCTGCGGTGATTCCCTTGTCCCTGCAGTCCATCCTTTCTCGAATACAAGAAAGGCACAACGGGAGTGTTGAAATCATCGTGCGGGATAACGGATCGACTGACGAGACTCCGCAGGTGCTTTTCGATATAGCTGCGCACAACAGAGATATTGCCATTCGGCTTATCCGTAGCGAAAATAATGAGGGTTACGACTCAAACATCTTTAAACTGTATGGCTTAGCCAAGGGGAAATATATCTGGTTTTGGGGTGATAGGTATATGCTTAATGCGGACCTTGGGCATATTTTAGACTGCCTGGAAAAGTATTCTCCTGCTTATTTTGGCTTTAGCGATTACTTTACTGTAAATAAAGCGCGGATCGATTCCCAGACATTCAACGCTCGTTTTGCGGCATCAGCTGTGCGTGACTCCGCATTAAATACCGACCTACTGGATATAGTCGATATGGCCTTCATGGAAGCGCTCCCACTGTTCGCTTCTCTTCCTGCCGTAATCTTTGAGAGAAACATCACTGATCATACCCTGCAAAAGATCTGGGATCTCTATGTCAACTCACAATTTATGCATATCCCGTTGGCCGTCGAATCGATAAAAGCTTCCACAACTAAAAAAGTGTGCGTGTACAATACTCCGGACAGGGCATATTTTCAAGAGCTTCAGTTAAACTCTATGAGGTTTAATCCGTATCTGACAACGAGGGGGATGCGCGACATATATGCCGCATATCCGTTAATTGGGAGTTATACTCAGAAAGACACTTTCAACTTCTTCTTTCTAAATTGCCTTGTAGGTTATAAGCTAGGGATAGCCTATTTCGGGATAAAAAAAGCTAAAGAGGTCCGTGAGGCGCTCGAAAAACTGGAAGTAAAAATGTCTCTGCGTCAGAAAATGTCACTACTGGCGTGGGATCTCCCTTTTGTATGGATGTATAGGTTGCCATACCTTTTATCCATAATGCTTAAGAATATTCGAGGGAATGAGAAGCGTCCTATTGTTAAAACATTCGTAGATATGATGGATTTTGATAGAAAAGTTAACGAGTTCGAACTTCATGGGTGAGTCTCCTGATGCCGCTAAGTGTCAACCTTAGCCATAATTTGTATTATTATATATCGTCCAAGTCCGCGTGACTGGCTGACAAATGATGCATAAACCAACGCGCATACTTATTCTCGGGGGAGGGGGCACGCTGGGGCATAAGCTCTGGCAGGTCCTGCCGGCCAACTTCCCTAACACTTTTGTTACCATCCGCAAAAAGCGGGAGTTTTACGCTAAATGCGGTCTCTTCTCCGGCCCGAACGTTATTGACGGCCTAGACCTGAGGGATTTCGCGCGGCTCAACGCCGTGCTGGACGAGGTAAAGCCCACGGTAATAGTTAACTGCGCGGGCGTGACGCTGCGCAGCAAGGAAGCGCAGGACAAGAACTCCGCTATTTCCATTAACGCGCTGCTGCCGCACCGGCTGGCCGAGTGGTGCGCCCGCTCCGGCGCGCGGCTAATCCATTTCAGCACGGTCTGCGTGTACGACGGCAAGAAGGGCGGCTACACCGAAGAGGACCCGCCCGACGCCCGCGACCTGTACGGCATGACCAAGATCCTGGGCGACGTCACGGCGCCCTTCGCGCTGACGCTACGCTCCTCCTTTATCGGCCGGGAGATCTTCGGCGGCGCGGAACTGCTGGAGTGGTTCCTGGCGCAGGAGGGGAAGACAATAAAGGGTTTCCGCAAGGCGCTATTCACCGGCCTGACCACCA
>Ga0209212_1002819_pt1 | contig 23929 bp, 17 predicted proteins | sample RifGroC2_FD_183996 | JGI IMG/M metagenome (GOLD analysis project Ga0209212, IMG submission 183996) | Groundwater microbial communities from Rifle, Colorado, USA - Groundwater C2 (SPAdes) (version 2) | ecosystem: Environmental > Aquatic > Deep subsurface > Groundwater | place: Rifle, Colorado... | reverse complement strand
GCCTGTTGAGATCCCGGCTGACCTCCCCGCCGAGGAGATGACCGCGCCCGGCGCAGCCCGACCGCCCCAATCTGCCGCGCCGAAAAAGGGAACCCCTGTGCCGCCCCTGAAACCTGGGCAGAGCGTGCTGGACAGCTTCCGGCTCTTCGAGGGGGAGCGGACGGTGGAGAGCCTGACGGCGCTGTTCCAGAGCAGCGGGGGAGCATCGGCCAGGCAGTCCCCGGCTATAGCCATCGCAGATGGCACCAGAACAGTCACAGTTACCATATCCAAGCTGGTCGGTGACAGCGCTCCAAAATTCTCCTTCGATGCGGCCCGTTTTGTAGCGCTGGCGCGAGCGGGCGAGGGGGAATTGGCGCTTGAAGTCCGGCCGGACCAGGGTGTCTCCCAAGCGAGCGTAATCATACTGAACAACGGGGGGCGCCAGGAACTGCCGCTGACGGTAGCACCTCCGGCCGATATCGACCTGGACCGGTCCGGGGGGATCACGGAAGCCGATTTCCAATTGTTTCTCAGCGAGCGCGGCACTCCGGCCGAACCCAGGTTCGACCTGAACGGCGACGGGCGGCGCGACTATCTGGACGATTACATATTCACCGCCAACTACCTGGTGCAGAGTCAGGGGGCAAGCAGGAAGGAAACAGGAAACACGCATATGCCATAGCAACCGGAAATCACGGTTTTTTGTTGCCGCAAGATCTACTATAGGATATACACACATTCTGCCTTAAAGGCATCAGGTACTGTATCGGAGGGGTGAAGTAGTTCATGGAAGAAGTTCAGATATATTCCGGCGGCCAGCTGTCGCATGCTCAGGCCCGCGTAGTAGAAGAGTTTCCCCTGGTGCTCAGGGTCAATGACAGGGAGATCGTCACCCTGATTGCTTCCCCCCACGACCTCAGGTTCCTCGTGGCGGGATTTCTCAGAGTCCAGGGATTCGTCAAGGAGGTCGGCGACTTTCTGATGCTCAGCGTCTGCAACGATTACGGCATAGCCAACGTGCGCGTCCGGGGCGAGTTGCCGGGAGAGCTGAAGCCGATCCTGACCTCCGGCTGCGGCACCGGCATCACCTTCACCATGCCGGGCACAGGCGACTCCGGCCAAATCAAGCCGGTATCGGAGCCAGAAGCGCCGGTGACCCCAGCCGCCATCTTTTCGCTGATGGAGCAGTTGGCCAGGAAGGCTGACAAGTACAAGAGCCACGGCGGCGTGCATTCTGCCGCCGTGGGCGACGCCGACGGAGATCTGCTGCTCTACGCCGAGGACATCGGCCGTCATAACACCTTCGACAGATTGGCCGGGGAGGCCCTGCTCAAGGGGGTGGATCTGGCCGGCAGGCTGCTGGTGACCTCCGGGCGGATCTCCGCCGAGATGGCCGCCAAGGCCGCGGCGCTCGGCATCCCGCTGATCGCCTCGCGCACCTCTCCCACCGACATGGCGATCAAGATCTGCAACGACGCCGGAGTCACCCTAGTGGGCTATCTGCGCGGCGCCAAGTTCAACGTCTATGCCCATGCCGAGCGGCTGCAGATAGAGCAATGATCAGACTCATCCCCTCTCCCTGACCCTCTCCCACCCCCAACCTACGAACTCTCCCTCCCCTTCAAGGGGAGGGTCGGGGTGGGGATGGGGTAAAGCAGGCGCCAGAGCCCCCCCATCCCCCTTGAAGGGGGAGGGACGCCCAGGCGGAACTGATTTAATTAGAGATCGATACCCCAATTTCGGCCAACCGCGGTAAATTCCTCCTCCGCACTCCAAACGCTACCCGCCATAAATGTGCCCCGCGCTGAGAGATTTGCCTAACCTCTCCCCATTTCAGCAATTGACAAAGCGGGCCAAAAACTGTATACAGTATCCGTTCAAATTAATCGTACCAGCTGTGTGGTATCATTATAACTGCCGTAATTTCCTGCAAAAAATCTTGAGGAGGGATCATGATCGAAGCGTATTTGAAGCAAGAGGCAGAAAGAAAGGCACTCGGAATTCCGGCAAAGCCGCTCGACCCCGAGCAGACCGCGGGACTCTGCAAACTGTTGGAGGCGCCCCCCGCGGGCAAAGAGGCATTCCTGCTCGAGCTCCTCAAGGAGCGCGTTTCCCCCGGTGTCGATCCTGCCGCCGAGGTGAAGGCTGCCTTCCTGGCCGGCATCGTTGCAGGTAGCATCAAATCCCCGCTGGTCTCCAAGAAAGAGGCGGTACAGATCCTGGGCACCATGCTGGGTGGCTACAACGTGGCCCCGCTGGTGGCAGCGCTCAAGGACGCCGAATTGGCGGAAGAGGCGGTCAAGGCTCTTTCCGGCATCACCCTGGTTTATGACGCGTTCGACGAGGTGCTGGCTCTCTCCAAGACCAACGCCTCCGCGAAGAAGGTCCTCGATTCCTGGGCCGCCGCCGAGTGGTTCACCACCAAGGCAGGTCTCCCCGAGATCGTGAAGGTCAAGGTCTACAAGGTCGAGGGCGAGATCAACACCGACGACTTCTCCCCGGCGGGCGACGCCTGGAGCCGTCCCGACATCCCGCTGCACGCTCTGGCCATGGGCAAGACCCGCTTCCCGGACGGCAACGACACCATCGCCAAGTTCAGGGCCGACGGCTTCCAGGTCGCCTTCGTGGGCGACGTGGTGGGCACCGGCTCCTCCAGGAAGTCCGCCTGCAACAGCGTGCTCTGGCACATCGGCCAGGACATCCCGGCGGTCCCGAACAAGAGAAGGGACGGCATCATCATCGGCGGCGTCATCGCCCCGATCTTCTTCAACACCGCCCAGGACTCCGGCGCCTTCCCGATCAAGACCGACGTGACCAAGATGAAGACCGGCGACGTCATCGTGATCGACTCCAAGAAGGGGGAGATAAAGAGCGAGTCCGGCGAGCTGCTCTCCAGCTTCACCATTGCCCCGAACACCCTCTCCGACGAGTTCCGCGCCGGCGGCAGGATTCCGCTCATCATCGGCCGCGCCCTCACCGACCGCGCCAGGAAGGCGCTCGGCCTCGCGCCGACCGACGTCTTTACCCTGCCGGTCAACCCGGTACCGGCGGCCGGCCAGGGCTACACCCAGGCCCAGAAGATGGTGGGCCAGGCCTGCGGGCTCCCCGGCGTCCTCCCCGGCACCGCCTGCGAGCCGAAGATGACAACCGTCGGTTCCCAGGACACCACCGGCCCGATGACCGCCGACGAGCTCAAGGAGCTGGCCTGCTTGAAGTTCCTGGCGCCGATGTTCATGCAGTCCTTCTGCCACACCGCCGCCTATCCCAAGCCGGCCGACGTCAAGATGCACAAGACCCTGCCGCAGTTCATCATCGAGCGCGGCGGCGTGCCCCTGAAGCCGGGCGACGGCGTCATCCACTCCTGGCTGAACCGCCTCCTGGTCCCCGACACAGTCGGCACCGGTGGCGACTCCCACACCCGCTTCCCGATCGGTATCTCCTTCCCGGCCGGTTCCGGCCTGGTCGCCTTCGCAGGCGCCCTGGGCTTCATGCCGCTGGATATGCCCGAGTCGGTACTGGTCCGCTTCAAGGGGAAATTCAACCCCGGCATCACCCTGCGCGACGCGGTGAACGCGATCCCGCTCTGGGCCATCAAGCAGGGGCTCCTTACCGTCCCCAAGAAGAACAAGATCAACGTGTTCAACGGCCGCATCCTCGAGATGGAAGGGCTTCCCGAGCTCTCCGTGGAGCAGGCTTTCGAGCTCACCGACGCCGCCGCCGAGCGTAGCGCCGCCGCGGGGTGCATCAAGCTCTCCGAGGCGTCCGTCGCCACCTACCTGCGCTCCAACGTGGCCCTGATGAAGAAGATGATCGCCGAGGGGTACCAGGACGCCAACACCCTGCAAAACCGCATCAACGCGGCCGAGGAGTGGCTCAAGAACCCGAAGCTGCTCAAGGCCGACGCCAACGCCGAGTACGCCGCGGTGATCGAGATCGACCTGGCCGAGATCACCGAGCCTATCCTGGCCTGCCCGAACGACCCGGACGACGTCAAGGTGCTCTCCGAGGTGGCCGGCACCCCGATCCAGGACGTGTTCCTCGGTTCCTGCATGACCAACATCGGTCACTTCCGCGCCGCAGGCGAAGTCTGGAGGGGGACCAAGTTCAACCCCAACGTCCGCACCTGGATCTGCCCGCCGACCCGCATGGATCAGCAGCAGCTCAAGGACGAGGCGTACTTCTCGGTGTACAGCGCCATGGGCGCCCGCATCGAGATCGCCGGCTGCTCGCTCTGCATGGGCAACCAGGCCCGCGTGCCCGACGCGGTGAACATGTACTCCACATCGACCCGCAACTTCGACGACAGGATCGGCAACGGCGCCAAGGTGTTCCTTGGTTCCGCCGAGCTGGGCGCCGTCGCGGTGAACCTGGGCAAGCTGCCGACCCCGGCCGAGTACCTCGCAGTGTACAAGGAGAGGATCGAGCCGAACCAGGCCAGCGTCTACAAGTACCTCCAGTTCGACGAGATCGCGGAGTACAAGTAATAGGGAAAGGGGACTGGCTCCGCCAGGTGCCAGTCCCCCTTAGGCAGCCAGCTGTCGAACCCCTGAGGAGGCAGCAGTAGATAGGAGGCAGCAACGGCGCTGCCGCCGTGCTGCAACGAAGCCGCAAAAAGAAAAGGCCCGTCGGGAAACCGGCGGGCCTTTTTGCGTGCTGAAGCCTTAAAGCAACTTCTTCAACTCCTCGATCAGATCCCTCAAGAGATCGTAGCCGTCCTGCCAGAATCCCGGATCGCTCATCACGATCCCCGCCGGCGCCAGCGTGTCTGCCGGACTCTTGGAGCCGCCGTCGGCCAGGATGTCCCGGTAGATGGGGATGAAGCTCTCGCGCTGCTTCAGGTAACGCTGGTACAAGGAGAGCACCAAAAGCTCGGCGCAGGTGTACGAGTAGCAGTAGAAGCGGGCGTGGATGAAGTGGGAGATGTAGCTCCAGCCGAAGCGGTAGGGCTCGATCATCTGCACCGCGTCTCCGTATAGCTTGCCGTTCTCCTCCCACCACAGGTCGCAGAGCTGGTTCGCGGTCAGAAGGCCGTTCTTCCTCTCCAGATGCATCTTCTCTTCGAACCTGGTCAGCACGTTCTGCCGGAAGGTGGTGGCGATGATGTCCTCGATCTTGGCGCACAGAAGCGATCTCTTGACCGCGTTGTCGGTCTCCTTTTCCAGGAGCTGCCGGGTGAGCAGCATCTCCCCGAACACCGACGCCGTCTCGGCCAGGGGGAGCGGGGGATGGTAGTTCAACATGGTCTGGCGCTGGGCCAGCATGAAGTGGATGCCGTGCCCCACCTCATGGGCGATGGTGGAGACGTCGCGCAGGTTGCCGGTGAAGTTCAGGAGCAGGTAGGGGTTGAGGGACGGGGTCATCCCCATGCAGAAGGCGCCTCCGCTCTTGCCGGGACGCGGCAGCACGTCAACCCTCCGGTCCTGGAAGAAGGAGTCAGCCATCTGGGCGAACTCGCCGGAGAAGCCGCGGTAGGCCTCGACCACCATGCTGCGCGCCTCGTCGAAGCTGTACTGTCTGCCGCTGTCGGAGAGCGGCGCGTAGACGTCGCTGTTTTTCAGGCGCGGCATGCCGAGCAGCTGCGCCTTGAGCCTGAAGTACTCCTGGGCCAGCGGGTAGTTGGCTTCCGATACCTGCATCAGGCTCTCGACCACCGGGGTGGGGATCTCGTTGCCCATATTGGTGGGCTCCATCGGATGCCCGTAGTTTCTCAACTCCAACTCCTGCGAGTGGTCCAGCGCCACGTTGTTGAAGACAGCGGAGAACAGGATCTCGTGCTCCTCGTGGCGTTTCAGGAAGGTCCCGAAGGCGCGCTCCCTGAGTCCGGCATCCGGGTGGTGCAAAAGCGCCAGTACCTCCTCACCGGTCATCTCGCGCATCTCACCCTCGATTTCCAGGGTGTAGCGTAGCGAGGCGGAGACCTCGTCGAACAGGCGACAAAAGGCCTGCACCCCGGTGAGGCTCTTCTGGGAGAGCAGGCTCTCCTCCCGTTCACTCAGTGTGTGGCTCTTGAACTTGCGCAGCACCTGCAGAAAGTGGCGGAACGGGAGCAGCAAAGTGTCGTCGGCCAGGAGGTGGAAGGGCTCCTCCTCCATCTGCATGATTTCCAGGTCGAAGAACAACAGTTCCCGCCCCATCTCGTTGCCGAATTCGGACGACTTCATCGACAGCCGCTTGATCTCGTCGTTCTCGCTGTCGGCGGCGAAGAGCAGGTGGGCGTAGAGCTGCGGCTTGGCCAGAGCCTCCTGGAGCGCCTCGTAGGCGCGTAGCGCCTCCAGCAGCGCCTGGGCCGAGAGCCCGGCCACCTTGGTGCGGTAGCGATCCCTGAAAGCTGCGACCTGCGAAGCGCCGTCCTCGAAAGCGCGGGTCACTTCCGGAGCAGAAGGGGAGGGGTAAAGGGGAGTGGTATCCCAGGTAAGGTCGCTGTTCATGGTGCTCTCCTGAATGTCGAAGTTTATCAATGATTTCATGCAAATGTCCCCTCGATAGTAATCCATGGCCCGATGGCTGTCAAGGCAGCTCCCCCACTGGCTGCCCGCTCGATGACAGGATAAATAGCTGCGTGTGATTTCGCCGCCTTGACAAAGAGGGGGGGTACGATAGAAATATCTGGTGATATTAAAAAATACATATTAAACCGCAGGCTTGGTGCATTTCACTACTACCGACGGGTGGTCCGGCTACGGCTCAGAAGATCACGGGCTGGCTCAAATGGAAAGGCAGTTCCCCGGGAAAGAAACAACGCAGGGCTAGCTGAGGGGTCGTCATGGAAAAGGTTCTTCTGGTTGGTGAGGTAGAAATGATAACTCAGCTGGAATCGGGGCTGGCCAAGGAGTACACGGTATACCGGGCAGCGGCGACCACGCAGGCTCTGGAGCTGTTGCTGAGGCATGCGCCCAAAGTGGTAGTGCTGGATCTCGCACTGAGGGTCGCGTCGCGCTCCGATCTGCCCGGACAGGATCCCGCCGATGCCTTCCGCTGCCTGAGGTCGATGGTCGAGCGCCGGCACGGCACGAAGATCGTGGTGTTGACCGGAAGCGAACAGCGCGAGGCCGGTTACCGGGCCCTGGAGTGCGGCGCCTACGATTTCCAGCAAAAGCCTGTCGACCTGGCGCAGTTGAAGATCGTCATCGCCAGGGCAGTTCACCTGAGCAGCATCGAAGAGCAGAGGTGCCAGCTCCAGGAGGCTCTGGTGCGCAGCACGGAAAGCCTGGAAGGTATCGCCGACCAGTGCGCCGCCATGCGTAAGCTCTTCAACGCCATGCAGACCCTGGAGGGACAGGAGTCGGTTTCGGAGCAGGCCGGTTTCGAGGACGATGCGGCGGGGCCGATGCCGGGCTTGGCCTCGGTCGAGGATAGTTACTGCGACCAGAAGGGGGCAGGGGAGGCGCACGACACGGGGGTGGCACCCTTGGTGGCGGAGCTGGCGCTGCAGACCGAGCACCTGACGCTGAGGGAGGTGCGGGACCGGGTGGAGAAGGGGATGATCACGACGGCGGTGGGCAACTGCGGGGGGAACATGGTGCGGGCCTCGGAACTTCTGGGGGTGAGCCGTCCCGCCCTCTACGATCTCATGAAGAAGCACGGGCTGTTCCGGCCCGGTGTGCGGCATTAGCCTCCGGGCGACCCTGAAAATTCCTGCCTTAGCTCTAGCCACCATACAAGCAGAAACGCCCTCACCCTTTAGTTCGTTTCCGTAGGGTGGGCCGTGCCCACCAATCAGGATCCTCCCCCAGCCCCTACCATAAAATGGAGGGGAGCTCAAGGCTTGGAGGGGAATTCAGGGCTTGTCAGCCAAGTTCCACGCAGCTGCTGCCGTCGCGCGGCACCAATTCGCTGAAGTAGCTGATGGAGCTGAAGCGCTCGGAGACTGCGATCGCCGACTGGGAGCTGAAGCGTCCCACGTAGATCAGGTACTTGATGCCGAAGAGCCGCGCCGTCTCCAGGTTGGTCTCGCTGTCCTCCCCAAGCATGGTACGTTCCGCTTCAAAGGGTATCCTTTCCTGCAGTTTCCCCCAAAAGGCCGGATCCTCCTTGGGAAGACCCAGGTCGTGAGCCGAGACCATGCCGTCGAAGTAGGGGCCGATCCTGGTTCTGCGCAGCTTCAGGTCCAGCGTCTTGCCGTGTGCGTTGGTCACCAGGTAGACCCCTTTCCCCTGCTGGCGCAGGTAGACCAGGAACTCGGTGACGAAGGGATGCACCGCGATCAGGTGGTCGATCTCGGTCTTTAGCACCGGGATGTCGAGCCCCAACTGATCGGACCAGTAGTCCAGGTCGGTCCAGTTCAGGGTGTTTTCCTGGGAACGGAACATCCGGTGCAGCTTGTCCTTGGCCGCCTCGTGGCTCATGCCGTTTTTCTCGGCGTAGCGCTTGGGGACGTGCTCCAGCCAGAAGTGGTCGTCGAAATGCCGGTCCAAAAGCGTCCCGTCCATGTCCAGGAGCACCGTGTCGATCAGGTTCCAGTCTATTTTCATGTGACCCCTAAAAAAATAGCCACGGAGACACGGAGATCACGGAGAACTGCAAAAAGAGGGTTAACCCCTTTTCTGGTTTTCTCCGTGACTCCGTGTCTCCGTGGCTGACAGGTTTTCTACGCCTTGTCCTGCAGGAATCGCTTCACCTTCTCCCGGTCCGCCTCCATCACCTCCAGGCGGGTCTCCAGACCTTCCAGTGCGGCCAACGCCGGAGGGAGCGGGGCCGGGAAACCGGTGGCCTGCTGCACCGCCTCGCCGAACTTGGCGGGATGGGCCGTGGCCAGGCAGACCACCTGGGAGCCGTCCTTGACCCGCTCCAGCGCGCCGCGCACGCCGACGGCGGTGTGCGGGTCGAGCAGGTAGCCGGTCTCCTTGTGGAAGGAGGCGATGGTCTCCAGGGTCATCTTTTCGTCCACCGCGCAGGTGAGGAACTCGCTTTGCACCCGCTCCATCTCTTGGGCGCTGAACACGATCCTGCCGGTCTGCTGCAACTCGGCGAAGGCCTCACGCACCCGCGCCGGATTCTCGTTGAACAGGTAATAGAGATAGCGCTCCAGGTTCGAGGCCAGCTGGATGTCCATCGAGGGGGAGACGGTCTGCACCACCTGCCCCAGCGAGTAGTCGCCGCTTGCCACGAAGCGGCTCAGGATGTTGTTCTCGTTGGTGGCCAAAAGGAGCTTGGCGACCGGCAGCCCCATGCGCTTGGCCAGGTACCCGGCGAAGATGTCGCCGAAGTTGCCGGTGGGGACGGAGAACACCACTTCCTTGCGCTCCGGCAGCCTGCCCCAGGCGTAGAAGTAATAGACCACCTGCGCCAGGACGCGCGCCCAGTTGATCGAGTTCACCGCGCCCAGCGCGTACTCCTTCTTGAAGGGGAGATCGTTGAAGATCGACTTGACGATCTCCTGGCAGTCGTCAAAGGTACCCTTGACCGCGATGTTGTGCACGTTCTTGTCCAGCACCGAGGTCATCTGCAGCGCCTGGATGGGAGAGGTCTTCAGGTGCGGGTGCAGGATGAAGATGTTGATGTTCTCCTTGCCACGTACGCCGGCGATGGCAGCGCTGCCGGTGTCGCCCGAGGTCGCCCCGAGGATGTTCATCTTCTCGCCGCGCTCCTTCAGCAGGTACTCGAACAGGTTGCCCAGAAGCTGCAGCGCCACGTCCTTGAAGGCCAGCGTCGGCCCGTGGAACAGTTCCAGGATGTAGACCCCGTCCTTCTGGACCAGTGGCGTGGTCTCCGGGTGCTCGAAAGTGGCGTAGGAGCGGTCGATCAACTCCTTGAGATCCTGTTTCGGGATGTCGGTGGCGAAAAGGGAGATCACGTTGAAGGCGAGCTCGCGGTAGGGGAGCCGGGACCAGGCGTCCAGGGTCTGGGGGTCGATCTGCGGGATGCTCTCCGGCAGAATCAGCCCTCCGTCCGTGGCGAGCCCCATCATGACTGCGTCCTTGAAACCGATCGGTGCGATGTTTCCCCTGGTGCTGATGTATTTCATGTCAGTTCTCTTTCCCGCTGAAGTATTTTGCAGCCGTTTTCCGCAACGGCAATATATAACAGTTTCGTCATCAAATGTGAAGCAATTGCTACCATCGCATCTATGGCTGGCGGTTGTCAATGCAGTGCAAAAGTTTACCGAAAAGGGATGGCAACCGGTCGCGGCCGGGGTGAAGTTATGTTGTCTGTTGGGCAGAATATATTTTTTTCAAAAGTATATTAAATTTTATCAATGTCAGCAGTTCGGACTGTCGCAGCGCTGCTGCTGAGGGGCTACTGAATGGCCTTGATCGCGGCGCTCTCAGCGGCGCGAAGCGTTGGAAATCGGTATGTTTTTGAAAAAAACAGCTTGCATAAAGATGTCGAGCATGCTAAATATTGGGTCACATGTTAATGTTCACTCAAAAGTGAGCTCTTCCGGCTCACTTTTTTTATTGGGAAAACGCACGGATGGCCAAGGTTGATGCAGTAGAGAGAATTACGGAGATCGTCGAAGGGATTCTGGCCCCGCTGGGCATGGCCCTGGTGGATCTGGAGTACAGGCGCGAGGGTCGGGATATGGTGGTCCGCCTCTTCCTCGAGAGGCAGGAGGGTGGCATCAGTCTGGACGACTGCGCCTCTGTGAGCCGGGAACTTTCCGACATCCTGGATGTGGAAGATTTCATGCCGGAGCACTACACGCTGGAGGTCTCCTCGCCGGGGATCTGCCGTCCGCTCAAGAAGGTCGCCGACTACCAGCGCTTCGTAGGGAGCCTGATCAAGGTGAAGACCTTCGAGACCCTGACCGACGACGGCGGCAACAAGCGCAAGACCTTCCTGGGGACCCTGACCGGCATCGAGAACGACGTGATCAGCATCCACCTCAAGGAAGGTCAGCACGCGGCCATCCCGCTGAACAAGGTGGCCAAGGCCAACCTGGAATTTGAATTTTAAACGACTGATTAAGTGATAAATATCAGCGACTTAAGGAGACAGTGACGTGGAAACGAGCTTTAACCTCAAGCATACCATCGACCAGATCGTCAAAGAGAAGGGTATAGATAAGAGCATCGTGTTGGAGGCGCTGGAGCAGGCCGTCCTTACTGCTGCCAACAAGAAGTTTCGCAATACCCGCGATCTGGAAGCCCACTACAACCCCGAGATCGGGGAGGTGGAACTGTTTGAGTTCGTTACCGTCGTGGAAGAAGTGCAGGATTCCTACCGTGAAATCGAGCTGGACGAGGCACGCGAGGAGGACCCGGACGTCGAGGTGGGTGACTCCATCGGCATGAAGATGGACGCCAGCGGCTTCTCCAGGATTGCGGCCCAGACCGCGAAGCAGGTGATCATCCAGCGCGTGCGCGAGGCTGAGCGCGAGACTATCTTCAACGAATTCATGGAGCGCCAGGGCGAGATCGTGAATGGCGTAGTGCGCCGTTTCGAGAAGGGCGACCTGATCATCGACCTGGGGCGCGCCGAGGCCCTCCTGCCCCACAAGGAGCAGGCGCCGCGCGAGGTGTACCGCCAGGGCGATCGTGTCAAGGCGCTGATCACCGAGATCCGCATGACCACCAAGGGCCCCCAGATCATGTTGTCCCGCACCCATCCCACCATGCTCGCCAAGCTGTTCGAGGCCGAGGTCCCCGAGATCGCCGAGGGGATCGTCGAGATCAAGAGCGTGGTGCGCGAGCCGGGCGGACGTGCCAAGATCGCGGTCTACTCCCACGACTCCGACGTCGACCCGGTGGGCGCCTGCGTCGGCATGAGGGGCTCCCGCGTGCAGAACGTGGTCTCCGAGCTGCGCGGCGAGAAGATCGACATCATTCCCTGGTCCGAGGACGTCGCCCGCTTCGCCTGCAACGCCCTGGCTCCAGCCGTGGTCACCAAGGTCTATGTGGACGAAGAGGATTACGCCATGGAGGTAATCGTGGCGGACGACCAGCTCTCGCTGGCCATCGGCAAGCGCGGCCAGAACGTGCGCCTGGCAGCCAAGCTGACCGGCTGGAAAATCGACATCAAGAGCGAGTCGCGCATGGCCGAGGCCGAGCTGCAGCAGTTCGCTTCCTTCGACGGTACCGGGATCGATGAGCGCGAGGCGGCGGAAGCTGCCCTGCAGGCTGCAACCGAAGAGGCGGCAGCCGAAGAAGCCGGGACCGAAGAAGCCGGGACCGAAGAGGCTGGGACCGAAGAGGCTGGGACCGAAGAGGCTGGGACCGAAGAGGCTGCAGCCGAAGAAGGCGCAGTTGAGGAAGTCGCAGTTGAGGCTGAGGCCGCACCGGCCGACAGCGAGGAGAACCTGTAACGACCATGCCCAAGGCGATTCCCCAGAGAAGCTGCCTGGCCTGCCGAGAGGTCAAGGACAAGGGGGCGCTGATCCGCTTCGTGCTGGCGCCGGACCGCACCGTGGTGCCGGACCTGCAGCAGAAGCTCCCGGGGCGCGGGGTTTACACCTGCATCAAGGCCTCGTGCCTGAAACTCGCCGCGCAGAAGAAGCAGTTCAGTCGCGGCTTCAAGGGCGAGGTGCTGGGAGCCGATGCCGAGGGGCTGACCCGGCAGGTGGTCGGCAAGATGGAGGAGCGCATCGCATCCTACCTCTGCCTGGCCAATAAGGGTGGCAAGGTGGTCTCGGGCTCGGACCAGGTGATGGACAAGTTGAAAAAAGGGGGTGCCGGCCTGCTGATCATAGCGGACGACATCTCGGACGATATCGGAGAGAAGTTCCGGGCCGTGGCCAAGCTCAAGGGGGTCCCATCTGTGACCCTGTTTACCAAGGAGCGACTCGGGGGACTGCTGGGCAAGGAGCTCAGGAGCGTTCTGGCTGTCGTGGACAGCGGCTTCGTAGCATCTATAGGTTTGGAAACGGAAAAGTACAGGAACTTCTTTGAGGAGGAGCGTGAGTAGATGAGCAAACGCGTATATGAAGTGGCGCAACAGTTGGGAGTCGATAACAAGGAGGTTATGGCTAAGCTGGCCGAGATGGGCCGTGACGTCAAAAACCACATGGCTGTTATTGATGATGCGGATGTCAAGGCACTGACCGCACCTGCGCCGACACCCCACAAAGAGGTTTCCCAGGAAGAAGTCCGCGTCAAGCCGACCCTGATCCGTCGGCGCGCCAAGGCGGTTGAGCCCTCCGAAGCCGAGGCGGCTCAGGCCGCTGCGGCCGCACCGGTAGAAGCTCCCCAGCCCGAGGCTGCCGCCGAGCCAGCTGCCCCGGCCAAGCCGGAAGAGGCCGCCAAGCCGGCGCGTCCCGCGGTTGAGCCGACCAGGGCCAGAATCATCGAGGCGGCCCCCGTTAAGCCCGCGCCTGCCGCCGCCGCTCCGGTCGAGAAGCCGGCCCCGGCAGCTCCGGCCGCACCGGCCGCCGAGGCCGCGCCTGCCGCGCCTGCCGCCGCCGAGAAGGCGCCCGCAGCTCCGGAAAAGGCTCCGGCCGCGCCGGCCGCCCCTGCTGCGGCCCAGCCGGTCGCAGAAGCAGCCGCAGCCAAGGCCGCTGCCGTCGAGGAGGCGAAGCCCGCCGCCAAGCCTGAAGCCGCAGCTCCGCAAGCGGCACCGGCACCTGCAGCCGCTGCAGCCGCCAAGGTCGAGGCCGAGCCTGAGAAGGCGACCGCCACCAGGGCCAAGATCCTGGGACGGGTAGAGATTCCCATCCCGGCACAGCGCCCGGCTGAGCGCCGCGAATATCAGCGTCCCGCCGGCGGCGAGCGCCCGGCACCGCGCCCCGGCATGCCGCGCGGCGTGGAGCGTCCCGGCACCGAGCGCCCCGCGCCCCGTCCCGGAGCGGGCCGTCCCGGCGAGAGACCCGCACCGAGCCGTCCCGGCGAGCGCCCAAGCGGCCCCGCCCGTCCCGACCGTCCCGCACCGCTGGTCCCGGTAGACGCCGCGGCCATAGCGGCCGAGGAGCGCCGCAAGGGTGGCAGGAAGGCGGTCACCGCACCTGAGACCGATTTCGGCAAGGCAAAGAAAGGCGGCCCGGCAGCGAAGAAGAAGGAAGTCTTCAAGAAACCGGATCTCCTGGACAAGCGCGAGCGCGTCTTCGAGCCCGGTCCGCGCTCCAAGGGGAAGAAGCGTTACGTCGAGAAGGTGCAGATCGGCAAGAAGACCGAGATCACGGTGCCCAAGGCGATCAAGAGGATCATCAAGATTGCCGAGTCCATCACGGTTGGCGAACTGGCCAAGAGGATGGGGATCAAGGCCACCGACCTGATCCGCGCCCTGATGAAGATGGGGGTGATGGCGACCATCAACCACCCGCTCGACTTCGAGACCGCGACCATCCTGGCCACCGACTTTGGCTACGAGATCGAGAACGTGGCGCTGGACGTGGACGAGATGCTGGAGGCCGAGCCGGATGCGCCCGAGTCCCTGGTGAAGCGTCCGCCGGTCGTGACCATCATGGGTCACGTCGACCACGGCAAGACCTCGCTGCTGGACGCGATCCGCGAGGCCAACGTCATCGCCGGCGAGGCGGGGGGGATCACCCAGCACATTGGCGCCTACGACGTGGAACTGAACGGACGCAAGATCACCTTCCTCGACACCCCGGGCCACGAGGCGTTCACCGCCATGCGCGCCAGGGGCGCCAAGGTGACCGACATCGTCATCCTGGTGGTGGCGGCCGACGACGGCGTCATGCCGCAGACCCGCGAGGCTGTGAACCACTCCAAGGCCGCCGGGGTACCGATCATCGTTGCCATCAACAAGATCGACAAGCCCGAGGCGAGCCCCGGCAAGGTCAAGCAGGAACTGATGGAGTTCGGGCTGGTCTCCGAGGAGTGGGGCGGCGAAACCATCTTTGTCGAGGTTTCGGCCAAGAAGCGCATCAACCTGGAGTCGCTGCTGGAGATGGTCCTGCTGCAGGCCGACGTGCTGGAGCTCAAGGCCAACCCGGAAAAGGCGGCCCGCGGCACCATCGTCGAGGCCAAGCTGGACAAGGGGCGCGGCCCGGTGGCCACCGTCCTGGTCCAGGAGGGTACCCTCAAGGTGGGCGACTACTTCGTGGCCGGCGTCCACTACGGCCGCGTGCGCGCCATGCAGAACGACCGCGGCGATAAGGTGCTCGGTGCCGGTCCCGCCATGCCGGTCGAGGTGATCGGCTTCACCGGCGTACCCGATGCCGGCGACATCTTCGTGGCCATGGCCGACGAGAAGCAGGCCAAGGAGATCGCGAACCACCGCCAGATCAAGCTGCGCGAGGCCGAACTGGCCAAGCACTCCAAGCTCTCGCTGGAGCAGCTCTACGAGAAGATCCAGAAGGGCGAGGTAAAGGACCTGAACACCATCGTCAAAGGCGACGTGCAGGGTTCCGTGGAGGCCGTGGCCGAGTCGCTCAGAAAACTCACCACCGCGGCGATCCGCCTCAACGTGCTGCACGCCTCGGTCGGCGCCATCACCGAGACCGACGTCAACCTGGCCAGCGCCTCGAACGCCATCATCCTCGGCTTCAACGTGCGTCCGGAGGTCAAGGCCGCGGCCCACGCCGAGAAGGAAGGGGTCGACATCAGGCTGTACAACATCATCTATGACGCGGTGGACGACATCAAGAAGGCGATGGAAGGGCTCCTGGAGCCGACCTTCAAGGAGAAGTACCTGGGTCGCGCCGAGATCAGGGAAGTCTTCTCGGTGCCCAAGGCCGGCATGGTGGCAGGCTCCTACGTCACCGACGGCAAGATCATCAGAAACGCCCAGGTACGCCTGCTGCGCGACAACGTGGTGGTCTACGAGGGTAAACTCTCCAGCCTGCGCCGCTTCAAGGACGACGTGAAGGAAGTGGCCACCGGCTACGAGTGCGGCATGTCCCTGGAGAACTACAACGACATCAAGATCGGCGACATCTTCGAGTGCTTCGAGATGGAGAAGTTCGCAGGCAAACTGTAACGGTGAGGCAGATTAACACCAAGATTAAGATTAAGATTTAGATCGAGGAGAAGGTCCGGGCGACTGCCTGGACCTTCGACTGCATCTGATCTCGGTCTTGAGCTTGATCCTTGTCTTAATCTTAATCTTGATCTTGATCTTGACTTAATCTAGAGGTAATAAGTGGCAGTAAAACGTTCAGAAAAAGTGGGGGAGGCGATTCACAAGATCGTCTCGGAGCTGCTCATCAAGGGGCTCAAGGACCCGCGCATAGGCTTCGTCACCATCACCGGTGTCAAGATCACCACCGACATGCGTCAGTCGACGGTCTATTTCACCGTGGTCGGCAACGAGCAGGACCGGAAAAACACCGAGGCGGGGCTGAACAGCGCCCGCGGCTTCATCCGCAAGGAGGTGGGGCAGGCGCTCATGATGCGCTTCACCCCGGAGATCCAGTTCCGCTACGACACCTCGGTGGACTACGGCCAGCATATCGAATCGATTCTGAAGGAGATAGGCGCAAAGGATGACGGCGATAATAGCTGAGATACTGCAGATCGTGGCGGAGATTGAGAAAAGCTCCAGCTTCCTGATCACAAGCCACGAAAGCCCGGATCCCGACGCCGTCGGCTCCTCGCTTGCCCTTGCCAACTACCTTACCGCCCGCGGCAAGGACGTCACCGTCTACCTGTGCGACCCGGTGCCCCAGAACTGCCTGTTCCTCCCGATGGCGGAGCAGGTCTACGGCGAGCTGCCGGACCGGGACTTCGACGTCTGCTTCGTGCTGGACGTGGGTGAGTTCAGGAGGGCCGGCAAGGCGATCAGCTCCTGCCAGCGCATCGGCCGCTTCATCAACATCGACCACCACCTGGGGTGCGAGTCCTTCGGCCTGTACAACCTGATCGATCCCAAGGCCGCCGCCACCGCCGCGCTGATCTACCGCATCATCAGGGCCGCCGGCGACGAGATCGACTACCCCACCGCGCTTTGCATCTACACCGCCATCCTGAGCGACACCGGCAGCTTCCACTACTCCAACTCCGATCCCGAGGCCTTCGCCATCGCCGGCGAGATGATCGCCAAAGGTGTGCAGCCCTGGGACGTGAACGAGAACCTGTACGAGAGCGAGCCGCTGCAGCGTATCGCGCTTTTGGCCCTGGCGCTCTCCGACCTCACCGTCTCCCCCAGCGGCCAGTACGCCTCGGTCACCGTGACCCTGGACATGTACCGCCAGACCGGCGCCAGCGCCGAGGACACCGACCGCTTCATCAACTACCCGCGCTCCATCCGCGGCGTGCAGGTGGCCCTGTTCTTCCGCGAGCTGAGCGAAGGGCTCTTCAAGGTGGGCTTCAGGTCCAAGGGGAAGGTGGACGTCTCCGCGGTTTCGGCCTCCTTCGGCGGCGGCGGGCACCACAACGCCGCAGGGTGCACCGTCAAGGGGACCCTGGCCGAGGTCAAGACCCTGGTCTTCGACCGCCTGGAGCAGATGCGTCAATGCTGAACGGCTTTTTCGTGATCGACAAGCCGGCCGGCGTCACCTCGCATGACGTCGTGTCCAAGGTGCGTCGCGCCATAAACCAGAAGAAGGTGGGGCATACCGGCACCCTGGACCCCTTCGCCACCGGGGTCCTTCCGGTCGCGGTGGGCGAGGGGACCAAGGCGATCCAGTTCCTGGACGAGTCGGAGAAGGAATACCGGGCCGTGCTCAGGCTCGGGATCTGCACCGACACCCAGGATCTGACCGGCCAGGTGATCAGCGAGCGCGACTGGTCCAAGGTAACGGCCGAGGAGCTGGAGCGGGTGGCAGCGCAGTTTCTGGGGCGCATCCCGCAACTCCCCCCGATGTTCTCGGCCTTAAAGCGCGACGGCGTGCCGCTTTACCGGCTGGCCCGCCAGGGGATCGAGGTGGAGCGGGAACTGCGTGAGGTGGAGATCCACTCGCTTTCTTTCGACTGGATCAGGCTCCCCGAGGCCTGCTTCACCGTGCGCTGCTCGCGCGGCACCTACGTCAGGACCCTGGCCTGCGACATCGGCGAGGCGCTGGGGTGCGGGGCGCACCTGCTGGAGCTTCGGCGCACCCGGAGCGGACTCTTCACCGAGGCCCACGCTCTGAAGATCGAGGAACTGGCCGCCTCGCAGAGCCAGCAGGGGCTGATCTTTCCGCTGGATCAGGCGCTTGCGCACCTGAAGGGACTCCCGCTCACCGAGCAGGGGGGGAAGAAGGTGGGCAACGGGGTGGCACCGCTGGCTTCGGACTTCCTGGAGCCGGCACTGGATCAGCTTGAGCCGGGCGAACAGGTGCGACTCTATCTGGGAGAGAGACTCACCGCAGTGGCCCAGTGGGACAATGTCAGAGGACTGCGATTGTCAAGGGTTTTTAACTAGTATTGTCCTTTACAGCTAGTGCCTTTTATGGTAAAAAGGTCGGATGTCGCATCTGCCACGGCTTGACCTCGACGTGTGCAGGAATAATAACTTGATGGTCGAAGGGGGATAAATTACATGCTGGTAACGGAAAAGAAGCAGGAAATCGTCAATGCTCACAAGCTGCATGATTCGGATACGGGCTCACCTGAAGTGCAGATCGCGCTTCTCTCAGAGCGTATCACCTATCTGACTGAGCACTTCAAAACCCATAAAAAAGACCATCACAGCCGTCGCGGACTGCTGAAGATAGTCGGTCAGAGAAGGGGTCTGCTCGACTACCTGAAAAAGAAAGATGTGGAAAGATACAAAGCCATCATCGCGAAACTCGGTATCAGAAGGTAACGAAAAGGCAATATACCTCTACGGGGTATATTGCCTTTCTTTTTCACCATTCGTAAGGGCCTTTGTGCCCTTTTCTTTGTTGGGGGCGTGGATAAAGAATCCCTGCGGCGCAACTAGCGCGCAAGGCTTCTTTCTCGGCGGCCCCAACACCAACCCAGTAGTATCAGGAGGCCGAACAAATGGAACAGATAGTACAGGCAGAATGCTGCGGCAAAAACATCACAATTTCCACCGGAAAGATCGCCAAGCAGGCCAGCGGCGCAGTCATGATCCAAAGCGGCGACACCATGGTGCTGGTCACCGCCGTCGCCACCAAGACCGCCAAGGAAGGGCAGGGCTTCTTCCCGCTGACCGTCAACTACCAGGAGAAGGCCTACGCCGGCGGCAAGATTCCCGGCTCCTTCTTCAAGCGCGAGGGAAGGCCGTCCGATCCCGAGACCCTTACCTGCCGGCTGATCGACCGTCCGATCCGCCCGCTTTTCCCGGAAAACTTCCTGAACGACACCCAGGTCATGGCTACCGTCGTCTCGGCTGACCGCGATCACGATCCGGCCATCTTGGCCATGATCGGCGCCTCCGCGGCCCTCATGGTCTCCGACGTCCCCTTTCAGGGTCCCATCGCCGGCGTCAAGGTAGGCCGCGTGAACGGCGCCTTCATCGCCAACCCGAGCTGGGAGGAGCTGGAGCAAAGCGATCTGGAGATCGTCATCGCCGCCAGCAAGGACGCCATCCTGATGGTGGAAGGTAGCGCCAGCGAGGTCCAGGAAGCCGACCTCCTCGAAGCCATCTTCTTCGGCCACGCCGCGGTCCAGCCGATCCTGGCGGCCCAGGAGGAACTGGCCAAAAAGGTAGGCGTGGTCAAGCGCGAGAACATCCTGCCGGTGGTGAACACCGAACTGAAGGCCCGGGTGCACGCCCTCGCCTACGAGGGGATGAAGCAGGCGGTCCGCATCAAGACCAAGGGCGAGCGCCACAACGCCATCGACGCCATCAGGGACGAGACCATCGCCACCCTGGCCACCGAGTTCGAAGGTGCCGAAAAAGAGATCAAGGCCTTCATCGAAGACCTGGAGTACGACCTGGTGCGCGAGCACATCATCAAGGACGGCGAGCGCATCGACGGCCGCGACACCAAGACCATCCGCGCCATCTCCACCGAGGTGGGCCTTCTGCCCCGCGCCCACGGCTCCGCGCTCTTCACCCGCGGCGAGACCCAGTCCATCGTGGCCGCCACCCTGGGCACCTCGGTCGACGAGCAGCGCATCGATTCGCTCTACGGCGATTCCCGGAAGAAATTCCTGCTGCACTACAACTTCCCGCCGTACTCCGTCGGCGAGACCAGCTTCCGTCTGGCTCCGGGGCGTCGCGAGATCGGCCACGGCATGCTGGCCGAGCGCGCCCTGCAGCAGGTGCTCCCCAAGCACGACGATTTCCCCTACACCATCCGCATCGTCTCCGACATCACCGAGAGTAACGGTTCCTCCTCCATGGCTACCGTCTGCGGCGGCTCCCTCTCCATGATGGACGCCGGCATCCCGATCAAGGCGCCGGTCGCCGGCATCGCGATGGGGCTCATCAAGGAAGGCGAAGGCTACGCCATCCTCTCCGACATCCTGGGCGACGAAGACCACCTGGGCGACATGGACTTCAAAGTTGCCGGTACCGCCGCAGGCGTCACCGCGCTGCAGATGGACATCAAGATCGGCGGCGTGACCCGCGAGATCATGCAGGCAGCCCTGAACCAGGCCAAAGACGGCAGGCTGCACATCCTGGGCGAGATGGCTAAGTCGATCGGCGCTCCGCGCGCCGACCTCTCTGCCTTCGCGCCGCGCATCACCACCATCTGGGTCAAGGTGGACAAGATCCGCGACGTCATCGGTTCCGGCGGCAAGAACATCAGGAGCGTCACCGAGGCGACCGGCGTCAGCATCGACATCGACGACACCGGCAAGATCAACATCGCCAGCACCAACAAGGAAGCCTGCGACCTGGCCATCAAGATGATCAGGAACCTGACCGCCGAGGCCGAGGAAGGAAAGCTCTACATGGGCACCGTCAAGAAGATCATGGAATTCGGCGCCTTCGTCGAGATCTTCCCGGGCACCGACGGCCTGGTGCACATCTCCGAGCTGGACAAGGAAAGGGTCAAGAACGTCACCGACGTGCTGAACGAGGGAGACCAGGTCCTGGTGAAGTGCATCGGCATCGACAAGCAGGGCAAGATCAAGCTCTCTAGGAAAGAGGCGCTGGGACTGACCTTCACCGAGTAGTCGAGTAGTTCAAGTCTCGTCAGTCAGCTACACCATTGTCCCCCCTCCCGCAAGGGGAGGGGGGATTCTTTGCCTGGTCAAATCGAGCTTACGGCAAGGTGTGATCCGGGAAGCTGCCGGGATGATTAGATTGTTTTAGGACGCTAGTATTTCTAAGGTTTCCGGGTATAGTTCTTTCCATGATTAAAAAGACCATCTTAGATAACGGTATTCGGGTCGTAACCGAGCAGATACCGTATGCCAGTTCCGTTTCCATCGGTATTTGGGTCGCCAACGGCTCGCGCCACGAAAGTCGCGAGTCCAACGGCGTGGCCCATTTCATCGAGCACCTCCTCTTCAAGGGAACCGCGCGCCGCAGCGCCCTGGACATCGCCAGGGAGATCGATTCGGTGGGCGGGGTCCTGAACGCCTTTACCAGCCGCGAGTACGTCTGCTACTACGCCAAGGTGCTGGACAAGTTCCTCCCCAAAGCGGTCGATCTTTTGACCGACATCTTCCTCCATTCCAACTTCGACCCCGAAGAGATCGAGAAGGAGCGCCGCGTGGTGCTCCAGGAGATCAACATGATGGAGGACACCCCGGACGACCTGATCCACGACCTGTTCCACCAGCACTTCTGGCAGGGGCACCCCCTGGGCATGTCGATCCTGGGCGACGAGGAGAGCGTCTCCGGCCTCACCAGGGATTCCATCCTGGCCTACAAGGACCACATGTACCGGGGCGAGGACATCATCGTCTCGGCTGCGGGTAACCTGACCCACGACGAGCTGATCCAGCTGCTGCAGGGCCACCTGGCCGGGATTCCGGGCGGGCACGGGCGGGTCGATGTGCCGCTGCCGGTCTACCAGCGCCGCATCGAGCTGGTCGAGAAGGACCTGGAGCAGATCCATGTCTGCCTGGGACTCAAGGGGGTGCAGCAGAGCCATCCCCAGCGCTACGACGCCTTCATCATGAACGCCATCCTGGGGGGGAGCATGAGCTCCCGCCTGTTCCAGGAGGTGCGCGAGAAGAGCGGCCTGGCCTACTCGGTCTACTCCTACATCGCCTCCCATGCCGATGCCGGCTCGCTGGTGGTCTACGCCGGCGCGGGACCCGAGAACAGCGCGCAGCTTCTGGAGATCATGCTCAAGGAGCTGGGTCGCTTCAAGCACGAGCCGGTTCCCGCCGACCAGCTGGATGGCGCTCGCGAACAGCTCAAAGGTAACCTCCTGCTTTCGCTGGAATCCAGCGACAACCGGATGTCGCGACTCGCCAAGAACGAGATCTATTTCAACGCGCCGCTGCCGCTTTCCGAGATCATGGAGGGGTTCGACCGGGTCACGTCGGAGAGCATCCAGGCGCTGGCCAACGAGATCCTCGACAACTCGGCCCTCACCCTGGTGATGCTGGGCAGGATAGGCACCCCTTCCTTCGCACCTTCCGAGATCAACGTCTAAATGAGCATTGCGGTAAGGATAAAGAGAGTCCGGCGCACCACGATTCCGGCCTACATGACGGAGCACGCCGCCGGGGTTGACCTGCACGCGGCTTTGGAGCAGGAGTTCGTGCTGCATCCCGGCGAAAGGGCGCTGGTGCCGACCGGCATCGCCCTGGAGATCCCCCCCGGCTACGAGGCCCAGGTGCGTCCCCGGAGCGGGCTCGCCTTGAGGCACGGCATCGCCCTGGTCAATTCGCCGGGCACCATCGACGCCGACTACCGGGGCGAGGTAGGCGTGATCCTGATCAACCTTGGGACCGACCCCTTCAGCATCGCCGACGGCGAGCGCATCGCCCAGATGGTCTTCGCCCGTTGTGAGCGCGCCGAGTTCGTAGAGGTGGAAGAGCTGGGAGATACCGCGCGGGGCGCGGGGGGCTTCGGCCACACGGGAAGGTAAGAGAGGCAGATTAAGACTAAGATCAAGACTAAGACTAAGATCAAGACTAAGACTAAGACTAAGATCAAGACTAAGACTAAGACTAAGACTAAGATCAAGACTAAGACTAAGATCAAGACTAAGACTAAGATCAAGATTAAGACCATATACCCTAGACCGCCTGAACCTGCCATAACCTAGAACGGGGGTACCTCCATGAAAGATCCTCGCCTGAGAAGGCTTGCCGAAGTCCTGGTGAACTATTCGGCCCGGGTGCAGCCTGGCGATGTGGTGCTGATCGCCTCGGCCGGCATCGAGGCCGCGCCGCTCGTCAAGGAACTCTACGCCCTCTGCCTCGAGAAGGGCGCCAAGTACGTCGAGTACGAGTTCACCATCCCGGACATCAACCGCTACTTCTACAACTGCGCCAACGCCGAGCAGCTCGCCTACTTCCCGGAGCACAAGCTCGAATTCATGAAGAAGGTGAACGTCTACATCGGCCTCACCGCCTCCGACAACTCCATGGTGATGGCCAAGGCCAACCAGGCCAGCATGATCGCCTGGTCCAAGGTTACCCGCCCCATCATCGACCAGCGCGTCAAGCAGACCCGCTGGGTGATCACCCGCTATCCGACCCATGCCGCGGCCCAGGAGGCGCGCATGAGCCTGGACGAGTACGAGGATTACCTGTTCGACGCCTGCTGCATGGACTGGGAGGAGGAATCGCGCAAGCAGGAGGCGCTCAAGGCCTGCGTGGATGCGGCGGACCGGGTGCGCATCGTCTCCGGCGACACCAACCTCTGCTTCAGCATCCAGGGGCTGCCGGGCATCAAGTGCGACGGACGCCTGAACATCCCGGACGGCGAGGTGTTCACCGCGCCGGTGCGCGACTCGGTTGAGGGATACATCACCTACAACTGCCCGACCGTGTACCAGGGGAAGGAGTTCAACAACGTGCGCCTGGAGTTCGAAAAGGGGCGCATCGTCAAGGCGACTTCCCCCGGCATGGACCAGGAGCTGAACCGGATCCTGGACACCGACGAGGGGGCGCGCTACATAGGGGAGTTCGCCATCGGGGTCAACCCGCGTATCCGGGTGCCGATGCGCAACATCCTGTTCGACGAGAAGATCTTCGGTTCCATCCACTTCACCCCCGGCCAGGCCTACGACGAGTGTGACAACGGCAACCGCTCCGCGGTACACTGGGACATGGTAAAGATCCTGACCGGGGACGGCGAGCTCTGGTTCGACGACATCCTG
>Ga0209212_1002818_pt1 | contig 23932 bp, 17 predicted proteins | sample RifGroC2_FD_183996 | JGI IMG/M metagenome (GOLD analysis project Ga0209212, IMG submission 183996) | Groundwater microbial communities from Rifle, Colorado, USA - Groundwater C2 (SPAdes) (version 2) | ecosystem: Environmental > Aquatic > Deep subsurface > Groundwater | place: Rifle, Colorado... | reverse complement strand
TCGCCGCTCCTGGAACTCGGCGCCGGCTTTCATCGGGACCTGACCGGCCTGGAGAATATAATGCTCAACGGCGTGCTGCTGGGCCTCACCCGGGCCGAGGTCAAAGAACGCCTGGCTGCCATAGTTGAATTTTCCGAACTGGGCGCTTTCATAGACCAGCCGCTGCGCGTCTATTCCAACGGCATGGTGGCGCGCCTGGGCTTTTCCGTGGCCGCCCACCTGGACCCGGACGTAATGCTGATAGACGAGGTGCTGGCCGTGGGCGACGAGGAATTCCAGAAGAAGTGCCTGGAGAAGATGCGCGAGTTCAAGCGCAAGGGCGTGACAATGCTTTTTGTCAGCCATTCCATGCCCAGCGTAAAATTAATTTGCGACCGGGTAATCTGGATAGCCGACCGGCGCGTCCATATGTCAGGGGCCCCCGCGGAAGTGGTGCGGGCCTACGCAGGAGAAGGAGCCGGTCTTTAAGGCCGAAAAATTTATGCTCATATCTATTGTGATACCCGTTTACCGGGAAGAGAAGAACCTTCCCAGGCTCTATGAACGCCTGTGCGCTGTGACCGCCTCGCTCAAGGAAGAATGGGAGTTCCTGTTCGTGAACGACGGCAGCCCGGACGGCTCGCTGCACGCCCTTAAGTCCCTGGCCGCAAGGGATCCGCGGGTGAAGGTGCTGGATTTTTCCAAGAACTTCGGCAAAGAGATCGCCCTTACCGCGGGGGTGCACTGCTCTTCCGGGGACGCCGTGATCTGCATGGACGCCGACCTGCAGCACCCGCCGGAGATCATTCCGCAGCTGGTAGCCGCCTGGAAGCGCGGGGCCGAAGTTGTGACCACCGTGCGGCTGAGCGTGGACGGCCACTCGCTGGCGCGCAAGACCTTTTCCTGGCTGTACTACAAATTGATGGGCTGGTTCTCCGGCCTGGAAATGGTGCCGCACGCCACTGACTTCCGGCTTTTCGACAAGAAAGTGGTGGACGTATTCAACCGCATGACCGAGCGGCAGCGCATGTTCCGCGGCATCATAGACTGGATGGGCTTCAAGACCGAGTACGTGGAATTCCACGCCGACAGCCGGGAAGCCGGCGAGGCCGCCTATTCCTACGGCAAGCTCTGGGACCTGGCGCTCTCCAGCATTACCTCTTTCTCCCTTGTGCCGCTCAAGATGACCGCCTACCTGGGCGTGGCCATTACAACTTTCTCCAGCCTGCTGCTGGGTTGGATGCTCCTGGCCAAAGTGGGCCTGCTGCCCGGTATCTTCACGCCACTGGCCATGGTGGTGGTGGCCAATACCATTCTGATAGGCGTGGTGCTGATGTCGCTGGGCGTAATAGCCCTTTATATAGGCACCATACACACCGAGGTCACCAACCGGCCGCTTTACATTGTGCGCGAGCGGGTGAACGTAGAGCCGCCTGCGAGCGAGAACCGCCGCCGTTCCAGCGACTTCCCCAATTCCCTTTCTGCCTGAGGACATGAAGCAAAAGATACGCGCCGCCCTGTCAGACACCTTGGTCCGCTCCAGCGGGCTGATGTTCTGTGCTTTCATGGCGGCCAGCGTATTCAACTACTTTTTCCAGATAGTGATGGGGCGCCTGCTGGGCCCAGTGCAGTACGGCGTGCTGAGCGGCCTGCTCTCCCTGATGAGCGTGCTGGGCGTGCCGGTGGCCACGCTGCTTATGGTGGTGGCCGCGAAGTCCGCCGAATACAAGGCCAGGAACGACGCTTCCGCCCTGTCCGGGCTTTTCTCCTCGGTCACCGCCGGGGTCCTCAAGGCCGGCGCGGTTGGGCTGGTGCTCTTCTTGGTCTTTTCCCCGGCCATAAAGAATTACTTGAATGCACCGGAACTGCTGCCGGTAGTACTGCTGGGGCTGGCGGCTTTCGCCGCCCTGCCCGGCCCTGTGAACACGGCCATGCTTCAGGGCGTGCAGGATTATAAGTGGCTGGGCGTCAGCATGACGCTCTCCGGCCCGGCCCGCCTGGCCTTTTCCGCCCTGCCGGTGCTGGCCGGTCTGGGCGTGAGCGGGGCCGTGGGGGGGCTGATACTTACCGGCACCTTCGGCTGGCTAATCACGTACCTGCCGCTCCGGGCGCATATTGCCGCGCAGGCGGCGGCCCGCGGGGGGCACCTTACCTTCTCCCGCGTCCTGCCGGTGTTCGTGGCTAATCTCTCTTTCACCATCATGACGCAGGCGGACATAGTGATGGTGAACCGCTACTTCCAGGCCGGCGAGGCCGGCATTTACGCCGCGGCCGCCATACTTGGCCGGGCCGTAATGTACATCCCCGGTTCCATAGTGCTGGCGATGTTCCCCATGGTGAGCGAGAGCCGGGCCCTGAACAAGTCCGGAGGGCACCTGCTGGTGAAATCGTTGTTCGCCACCGCGTTCTTCTCCGGAGGCGGGGCCGCCCTGTTCTACTTCATGCCGGAGTGGACCATGGGGACTTTCTTCGGGGCCGGCTACCTGCCCGCCGCGCCCCTGCTTAAGTATTTCGGCCTGGCCATGCTGCCCATGGCCTTCCTGCTGGTGTTCATGAACTATTTTGTGGCCAGGGAAAAGACGGTGTTTGCCTACATAATGGCTGCCTGCGCGGCGGCTGAAATAGCGGCCATGCATCTTTATCATGGCGCGCCGCTGGACATAGTCAAAGCGGTGTCCGCGGCCGGCCTGCTGGCGCTGGCGGGCGGCCTGGCCGCACATAAACTTCGCCGTACCGGGGAGATAAAATGATAAAAAGCAAAATACTCGTTACCGGCGGGGCCGGGTTCATAGGCTCCCACCTGTGCAGGCGCCTGCTGGCCGAAGGCCACGACGTGCTCTGCGTGGACAGCCTGTTCACCGGCAGCAAGGATAATATCGCCGACCTGCTGCCCAATAAGAACTTCGAGTTCCTGCGCCATGACATAGTGGAACCGCTGGTAGTGGAAGTGGACCAGATCTATAACCTGGCCTGCCCCGCCTCCCCGGTGCATTACCAGTACAACCCCGTGCATACCACCAAGACCTCGGTGAACGGGGCCATAAACATGCTGGGCCTGGCGCGCCGTACCAAGGCCCGCATACTGCAGGCCTCTACCAGCGAGGTGTACGGCGACCCCGAAATACACCCGCAGCCCGAAACCTACTGGGGCAGGGTGAACACCGTGGGGCCCCGCGCCTGCTACGACGAGGGCAAGCGCTGCGCCGAAACGCTGTTCTTCGACTACCACCGCCAGCATAAGCTGGAAATAAAGGTGCTGCGCATCTTCAATACCTACGGCCCCAACATGCACCCCAACGACGGGCGCGTGGTGAGCAACTTCATAGTGCAGGCCCTGCAGGACAAGGACATCACCATTTACGGCGACGGCAGCCAGACGCGCAGCTTCCAGTACGTGGACGACCTGCTGGAGGGCATGCTGCGCCTGATGAACAGCTCCGCGGACTTCACCGGGCCCGTGAACATAGGCAACCCCGATGAATTCACCATAAAGCAGCTGGCCGAAAAAGTGCTGGAGCTTATACCCGGGAGCAAGAGCAAACTCATCTACAAGCCGCTGCCGCAGGACGACCCGCGCCAGCGCCAGCCCGACATCCGCCTGGCCAAGGAAAAGCTGGGCTGGGAGCCGAAAGTTAAACTTAACGAGGGGCTCATTAAGACCGTGGAATATTTCCGGAGGACGTTAGCCGCGAAGTGACATGAAGATATCCATCTCTTACCCGCCGTTGGAATCAGAAAAAGGCATACCGCTGCTGGGTCAGAACCGCCAGTTCCAGTGGTTCAGCGAGCCCACCTATATTTACCCCATGGTGCCGGCCTACGCCGCCACGCTGCTGAAGACCCGTGGGCACGAAGTGCTCTGGGACGACGGCATAGCGGAAGGGCTTTCCTACTCCGTCTGGCTGGAGCGCGTTAAAGCCGCCCGCCCCGACGTCATAGCCCTGGAGACCAAGACCCCGGTGGTCAAACGCCACTGGAAAATAGTTTCAGAACTGAAGGCGCTCTCCGGAGACTGGCGCCCCAAAGTGGTGCTGATGGGCGACCACGTTACGGCCCTGCCCGAGGAATCCATGCGCGCCTGCCCCGTGGATTATATCCTGACCGGCGGAGACTACGATTTCCTCCTGGCGGACCTTTGCTCCTCGCTCTCAGGTGAGGGAGCTCTTCCTAAAGGCGTCTGGTCCCGCGAAGGAGGGGAAATAAAGAACACCGGCCCCTGCGCGCTCGATAACGACCTGGACTCTCTGCCGGTTATAGACCGCGACCTCACCAAGTGGCGCCTCTACAGCGAAAAGAACGGCAACTACAAATACCTTCCCGGCACCTACACCATGGCCGCCCGGGACTGCTGGTGGGGGAAATGCACTTTCTGTTCCTGGACCACCCTGTTCCCGGGCAAGAAGTACCGCGCCCGCTCAGCCGAAAAAATGCTGGACGAAGTTGGCGTCCTGATAGAGAGGTACGGCGTGAAGGAGATCATGGACGACAGCGGCTCCTTCCCGGTGGGGCCGTGGCTTAAGACTTTCTGCGAAGGCATGATAGCCCGCGGCTACAATAAGCGCGTGAAGATGGACTGCAATATGCGCTTTGGCACGCTGGGCCAGGCCGAGTACGACCTGATGGCCAAGGCCGGCTTCCGGTTCGTGCTATTCGGGCTGGAGTCGGCCAACCAAACCACGCTGGACCGCATAGACAAGCATTTGAAGGTGGAGCAGATAGAAGAGGGCGCGCGTATGGCCAAGAAAGCCGGCCTGTCCCCGCATATCACGGTAATGATGGGCTACCCCTGGGAAAGCCGCGAGGACGCCGCCCGCACCGTGGCCTTCGCCAAGGAACTTTTCCGCCGCGGCTGGGTGGATACGCTGCAGGCCACCATTGTGATCCCGTACCCGGGCACCCCGCTGTTCAAGGAATGCCGCGAGAACGGCTGGCTCTCCACCGAAGACTGGGACCGCTTCGACATGCGCGAAGCGGTAATGAAGTCGCCCATGACCGAAGAGGATACCAAAGCCCTCACCCGCGCCCTCTACAAGTCCTTCGCCACGCCGGGCTACGTGCTGCGGCGGCTGGTGGGCGTGCGCAGCGCCGCCGACGTTAAGTTTTTAGCCCGCGCCGGCAAAAAGCTGCTGGGCCATTTGACCGATTTTAAACGCTGACCAGAATGCAAAACACCGCGGCTCCTAAATTCTCCATAGTCATCCCTGTAAAGGCGGTTAACGCCTATGTCAGGGAGACGGTGCCGCATATCCTGGCGCTGGCCGGGGGGGATTGGGAACTCCTCATAGTGACCAATGACCCCGAACCTTCCGAATGGCAGGACGGGCGCATCCGGACGCTGGCTTCGGGCCGGATAGGCCCAGGGCTGAAGCGCGATCTGGGCGCGAAGCACGCCCAGGGCGAGATCCTGGTCTTCCTCGACGACGATTCCTACCCGCGCCCCGACCTGCTGGAAGCGGCGGCTAAATATTTCGATCGGCCCGAGGTGGCCGCGGTTGGCGGGCCGGCCGTTACCCCGCCGCAGGACGGGTTCTGGGCCAAGGTTTCCGGCGCGGTGTTCCTCAGCCGGCTTTCCGGCGGGGCGCCCGAACGCTATGTGCCGGTGGGGCCCAGCCGCGAGATACAGGACTGGCCCTCCGTGAATTTGATGGTGCGGCGTTCCGCTTTCTCAGAAGTGGGCGGTTTTAACGTGCCTTATTGGCCGGGCGAAGATACCAAACTGTGCCTGGAGATAGTGAATGCCGGCAAAAAGATCCTCTACGCTCCTGACATGCTGGTTTGGCATCACCGCCGGCCTGGCCTGGGGGCGCACCTGAAACAGGTGGGCGCCTACGGCTTGCACCGCGGCTACTTCGCCAAGAAGTACCCGGAAACCTCTTTCAAACCGCAATATTTCATCCCTTCGGCTTTCTTGCTGTTCGCGGTCGCTAGCCTGCTGGCTCCTTTCATGCCGGCCTCACTGCAGCTGCTTTTAGAGGCCGGTTGGGCCCTGTACGGTGCGGCCCTGGGCCTGGCCCTCGCGGATTTCCTGCGGTATGAGAACCTTTTGGTGTCGCTGGCCGCCCTGCCCTATGTTTTCCTGACGCACCTGGTTTACGGAGCGAGGTTTTTCCAGGGTTTTGCTTTTACAAATAACCTCGTGAGTGTTCTCAGGTAGAAATAGGCTTAATATGTATTTGCTCCCATGGTTAAGTGTGCTTAAAGACTTTGTAAAATGTGATGGGCAGGGAAGGATATTCAGGCGGTCCTTGGGTCATCATAAATCTAGTGATTGAATAAAGAGGTGTTCGTATGCATCTTACGCACAGAAAAACGTGTCGGGTCTGCGGTTCACACGCTTTGACGAAGGTTATAGATCTTGGAGAACAGTATCTCCAGGGCTCATTCGTAAAGCCCGGTAAGGAGATCCCTCCATTGCGCAAAATACCACTTACACTTCTTCGTTGCGACCCGACTTTGGATGAAAAAGCTTGTGGTCTTTTGCAGCTCGCTCATACTGTTCCGCCTAGCATTCTTTATTCAGCGTATTGGTATAGGTCTGGCACCAATAAAACCATGACTGAGCATCTTCTCGGTATCGCAAGAGAAGCCGTCTCCATGGTCGGGGAAGAGGTAAAGGCTAGAGTCTTGGATATCGGTTGTAATGATGGGACACTCCTGAAATCATACCCGAAAAACTATGTGAAATTTGGCGTGGACCCTTCCGATATTGCAAACGAGATATCGGGTGATATCTGTGTTGTTCGGGACCTGTTCCCTTCCCTTGAACTGAAAAGCAGGGCGGGGAATAAGAAGTTCGACATAATCACTTCGATCGCCATGTTCTATGATTTGGAGTCGCCGGTATCTTTTGTTAATGAGATTAAAGATAATCTGGCGGAAGGGGGCATTTGGATATTCGAGATGTCATACATGCCTGCAATGCTGGAGATGAATTCTTATGACACAATATGCCATGAGCATCTGGAATATTACAGCCTGGCGGTTGTGGAAAATATTCTGGGGCGAGCTGGGATTAAGATCGTCAGGGCGGAAACAAATGACATCAACGGGGGGAGTATCCGGTGCTATGCCTCGCATGATAATAACTTTAAATATAACCGGAAGGAGTATGCGGATGGTTTGGCTATTTTAAGACAGAAAGAATTCGACCTGGAACTGGACACGGATAAACCGTATAGTAACTTCCAACGTCGTATAGACACCCATCGTCAGCAGTTAAACTCAACTCTCAGGCAGATGAAATCCTCAGGGAAGCGGATACATATATACGGGGCTTCCACAAAGGGAAACACCATCCTGCAGTTTTGTGGGATAGATAGCTCGATAATTGATTATGCGGCGGAGCGGAACCCTGATAAATACGGGGCTAAGACGCTGGGGACAGATATCCCCATAATCAGTGAAGCTGAATCCAGGGCCTTAAAGCCTGATTATTACCTCGTGCTCCCCTGGCACTTTAGGAGTGAATTTATGGAAAGGGAGAAAGCTCTTCTTGACGGTGGGACAGGTTTCATCTTCCCATTGCCAACCCTTGAAATAGTGAAGAGGTAGTTGTTTTTGCGACTGGCTTCCAGTAGCATAAAGGACCCCTTATGAAAGTCGTTTTCGTTTCCACTATGCTTCCTTCCGGGCATTACTCACAGTATTTGTCTGGAGGGCTTTCGTCCGTTACGGATATTGAGCTTATTGTCTATTGCGATAAAAACAAGGAAAATCTGTCTATTCGCGGTTGCGGGCGGATAAAGGCGGTTTGGTCAAAGTCGCCGGCGTATATCCTCCAGATTCTCTGTGAGTTGCGGAAAGATGCTCCGGATGTCGTCCATGTCCAGCATGAAATTAACATGTATGGAGGGGTCCTTACGGCGGCTCTGTTCCCAGTGCTTGTCTTAGCTCTTCGTGCTAGTGGCTATCGGGTTATCGTTACAGTGCATGCTGCTGTGTTTTTAAATCAGATTGATAAGGAGTTTGTGGCTCTTTTTCATAGGGATTCCCTTTGGATGAGGCCGGGGTTCCTTAAAGCCTTTTTTCTCTACGTGTACAAATCCATCTCCCTGTTCTCGGACAGGATTGTTGTTCACACTAATTTAAAAAAAGACATCCTTGTCTCCGACTATGGGGTTAATCCATCGATTGTCAATGTAATCCCTATCTCTATTCCAGTCCGGCCGGCAAAGAGCGTAATAAAAAGAAATTATTTTTTCTATTTTGGATATATGGTCCGTAGAAAGGGCCTGGGATATGCACTGCAGGGGTTTAAAAAGTTCATTGAAAATAATCCCATGGCAAATCATACGTTGGTTCTCGCTGGTGGAGTAATCGGTGGGCAGGAAAAGGCATTCGAGGAAATCGTGTCGATTGTCGCTGACAACGGGTTGCAGGATAAAGTGATTATCAAGGGATTTGTGGACGAGGCGGAGTTGGAGACCCTTTATCGGGAGGCGGAGGCCGTTCTTATTCCCGCTAAAGTCTCAATGGGGTCAAGTGGCCCGCTATTTCATGCCGTTAGCTATGGGAAATGCGTTGTGGCCTCAAAAATAGGTCATTTTCTGGAAGATATTAAACATCTTGAAACGGGGATTCTTACTGAGAATGATAAATGGAGTGAAGCATTGCAGTTCGTGGTGGATAATCCGCACAGGGTTGCACAAATTGAGAATAACGTGCGAGAAAAAGCCTCCGGCAGAACTCCTTCCATTATTGCGTTGCAGCACTTTAATGTTTACCAGGCAGTTTCCAGTCCCGCGGACTGATAGGCGGTTCCAAGAGATTTAGAAGGAGAGTTCAAATCATGAAAATACCTCCCAAAGCCACTTTATACCTCTCTAGGCTAGAGACAACGTTGGGGGCCGCATTTCCCAGGTTTATGCTTGGGTTCCGGCACCTCATAGGGTATGGTGTGGAGCCGGAGCTTAAGCTCCTTCCCATATTATGCGATCCGGATCTTGTTTCAATAGATATCGGGGCCAATGCCGGGATGTATACCTATCACATGCTGAAATGCTCTAGAATGGTCCATGTCTTTGAGCCAAATCAGAGGTATACAAAGCGTCTTTTGCGCTGCTTTCCGAAGGGTGTTACGGTTAACGCAGTGGCATTGTCGGACACAAATGGCGAAAGCGAACTGCGAATCCCAATAGGGATCAATGGGGCGGGGACACTTCAGGATTCAAATAATTTTGGCGGGGAGTACCATCCCTCTGATATCGAGGTTATACGCGTTCCGATGAAGAGACTTGATGACTACGCGTACACAGGCGTTGGATTCATTAAAATCGATGTTGAGGGATATGAGCAGACTGTTTTGTCCGGGGCAGTTAAAACAATATCTGAGAATATGCCGGCAATGCTGATCGAGATAGAGGAGAGGCATCGGGCGGGAGCTATTTCCCAGGTTACGGGGTTTCTGGCGAAATATGGATATCAGGGCTTTTTCCTAAAAAACAGGAACCTTGTCCCAATTGAGCAATTCAGCCCCGAGAAAGAGCAGTCAATTCAAAATCTGCCTTGCGGGTACATAAATAACTTCGTTTTTCTCCCTCCCGGGCAAATTGGGAAAAGTAGGGCTATTGTGTCGTAGTCTGGGTTAGTTGCTGGCTCCTCACGACTTAAATTATGAAAATAGGGGTGAATTCTCGGATCTATCAGAACTGTGAATCTGGAATCCCCTATTATGTTAAGTCATTGTATTCAAATGTCCTGAGAGCAGATGACAAGAACGAGTATGTTTTTTTCCAAACGGACGCAAGCAAGAGACTAGGCCCCACTAAAACATTAAAATTGCCGAATAATCTGGCCGGGAACTCTCTTTTTGATCTGGCCCTGGTTGATTCTTTGGCTAGAAATGACCGTGTGGATGTTTTTCACGGAACGGCATCTATTCTGCCTGTCCGGAAATCGCGGGGGTACCGGAATGTAGTGACAATACATGATTTGGCCTTTATGGTATATCCGGAGTTTTATTCTGCTCTTTATCGAGCATACTTTGGGTTCGCGATTAAACGCTCGTTACAGAACGCGGACATGGTAGTTTGTGATTCCGACTCTACGCGTGCCGATGTCCTTCGGTTTTTTAAGATACCGGAGGAGCGGGTCGAGACCGTGCATCTTGGAGTAAACGATATATTTCTTGAGCCGGGACAGCAGACGGTTCCATTAATGCCTGAGAAGTATTTTTTCTCGCTTACTACGCACCCAAAACGAAAGAATGTCTTGAAGGTCCTTGATGTCATGGCACGAAGCAGGAAGCTGCGGGAATTCAAGTATGTAATTGCCGGATTAATTTCCAAAGAGCATCGGTTGGAGCTTGATTCGTATATCGCTCGATTGGGGCTTTGCAACAATGTGTTGGTTATGGGATATCTGTCTGAAGGCGACTTGCTGCGGTTGTATAGAAGCGCGGAATTTATGGTGTATCCATCTTATTATGAGGGTTTTGGCTTCCCGGTCCTGGAAGCAATGGCATCATTTTGCCCCGTTTTGACATCGGATAATAGTTCTCTTGTTGAGTTGAATCCGGATCCGGAGTGGCGTGTTTCCCCAGACGATGTGGAGGAAATGATGTTTAAAATGGAGTCTTTGGTTGAATTGTCCGGAGACAGTAGAGCGGACCTAGTCAACAAGAACCGCAAGTTCGCCGAAACATTTCGGTGGCGGAAAACTGCGGCGCGGATGATCAATATTTTTACGGAGGTCCATTAATGTCTTTGTCAAAAACGGACGACCCTGTGGTTTCCGTGGAAAAAACATCGGAGGTCTTCGAGGCTTACCAAAAATTCCTCGGCTCCGCAGGGATTCACCTGGTTGGGCTTAATATCGCTGATCTGGGGTGTGCAAAGGGTGTTTTTTTGAATGGGTTGATAAGCGCTAATCATTGTTATGGATACGATATCTCTGCTGAGTCCGTTGATGAATGCCGGAGGCGCACTTCACCGCAGACGGCTTCTTTCGACGTTCTTGACCTTAACGAAGCCCACCTCCCTGCCGAGAATCGCTATCATCTGATAACGCTGTTTGATGTCATTGAGCATTTGAGCAGTTTTACGCATCTGAAAAGGATTATTAAGGACAATCTGGTCACGGGGGGGCATCTGGTAGTAACCACTCCCAATGCCAATAGTTTTGTGCGGCTTCTAGGAGCTGCTCGACTCTTTTCGGGGGAGGCCGATCCAACCCATACGGTCCTCTTTACACCCTATACACTCGATTTCTTCTTGCGCCGCTGCGGTCTAGTGAAAGTGTCACTATCAACGCCTTACACTTTTTATTTCAAGAACAACATTGTGACAAAGAGTGTTCTAGTTGGCGGCCAGATACTTGCGATTTACAAAAAAACCAGTTAGCGGTTGGCGAATGGCAGCCCGAATGAAAAAGGTCCTAGTAAATATTGTCAATCTCTCCCGGGAGGGTGTGCAGATTATTTGGCTGATTAAGTTGAAGGGTCTGGAATCCTTGGGGTGCCGTGTCTCGATAAGTGCCGGGATACTGCTAAAGGAAGTCTCCTTGAGGGATACGGATGTCTACAAGTTCAATGACACCTTTCTCGAGCTTCATGCATTTCCGAAGATGATATTGAATCGCTTTATTTATATAGGCTATGCATTCTGGCGTAACGTTTTGTCATTTATAAATATCCCTAGGATTTTGGCTTCCAATTATGATGTGATTTACACTCCAACATCTGTATTGGAGTTCTTGCTGCTTCCATTCGCGTTGAAGATTTTAGGCGCCAAATCAAAATGGTTTTCGGTTTTCGACAATACTGTCCCGTTGTCTGGCCCCGGCAATAAAGTCGTCAGGGTCCTGGCATGGCTTTTTTTCCACATAAGCCTGGTTCTGCTGAAAAAAGCCGACAAAATTTTTGTTATTTCCGAAGACTTGAAGGCCTATTTGATAAAACATGGATTTTCTGAGGACAAACTTGTCATCACCGGATGTGCGGTGGAGTCAATTCATATACTTCAGGCGCGTCCAGATCCGGCCTGCAATATCGACGTTCTCTATATGGGGCGTATCAATGAAAAGAAGGGTATTTACGATATGCTGTCCGTGTTGGATAGGGTCAAAAGACGCCATCCGACCGTCCAATTGGGAATTATGGGGTATGGAGATATCGTCACTCTGGCGCAGTATAAACATGCGATTAACCGGATGAATTTGGAAGGAAACATTCAGTTCCTCGGGTATAAAACTGGGGGGGAGAAGTATTCTGTTTTAAGGAGCTGCAACTGCTTTCTTTTTTTGAGTTATGATGAGAGTTTTGGAGTGGCCCTATTGGAAGCTGTTTGCTCCGGGGCGTATGCTTTCGTCTATGACCTCGATCCTTTCAGGAATATATACAAGAACAATGAGGTCTTTACATTCAAGAAAGGGGATGTCTTGGCTGTGAGTGATGCCCTTTCCGATTTCCTGGATCGAGGCAGTGAGGTTAATGCTGCCGGGATGCGATTGCTCGAACAGTATAGCTGGGATAGTATCATTGCTAAGGAATATGCTGTTTTTTGTTAAAACATTTCTTGGGCCAATCCGGGAAACACGCGGAGGATAGTAGATGAATCAGGTCTCGCAGGATAATTACGATAAGAATTATTATGCTCTTGCTTATGGGGAGTCCCTGTTCGATGAAGACAGGAATTGTTATGTGTCGCGTGCGATTCACATCTATGATGAGGTCTCCAGATTATTAGCTCCGGCCGCAACGGACTTTGTCGTGGATTATGGATGTGGGAACGGGGACCTGTCCATTTATCTCGCGTCTCAATATGGGTGCAGGATCGCGGGAATCGACTATTCGAAAGCCGCGATTGACATCTGCAATAACAAAAAGGCGCGCATAAAGAATGCCGAAAATCTTACGTTCATTAATTGTAATAACCACGAGACTCCAGTGTTTGAAAATGTCGCCGCGGTGATCCTCTGCGATGTTGTTGAGCATTTACATGACGCGGAGCTTGCTACTGTTATTAATAATGTCAAAGCCTGGGGGCAGGGGCACCCGCCGAAGATAGTCGTTCACACGGACAATAGGCTCTACCTTGTAATTGTTAAGCCGTTCTTTGACTTGTTGCACTTGGCGCTAAGACAGAAGACCGCGCAGCAAATAAGAGATGAACATCAGCTGGAGAAAAACTTGCATGTAAACCTTATGACTCCCCTGAGCCTTCGGAGAAAGATGAGAAGTTGGGGGTATTCGCAGACCGTCTTGAAATATCCTGATATCTCCTTGGAATTGATACGGCGGCAGTTGGGTGGGCTTGCCCGGATCCCCTTGTTGGCTGAACTCGCTTATTTTTCCCTTAGAGTGCTTCGGGGCGGGAGCCCTACATTTTATGCCGTATATGAGTGCCGTTAGCGTCCCTGTGGACTCGCGAACCGCCGCCGATTCTCCTCCCTGGTCTACGGCTGTTTATGCCGTGGCTTTTTCCGCCCTTCTTTCAGTTATCCCGGCAGTCTACACCTGGGGGCGTTTGAACGTGGGCGGGGATGTTTTAATCCCGCTTGGTTCCGATGGTTTGGTTAAATATTTATATCATTGGATTGCCATTGCCGATGGGCAGTATTTCGCTATAAATTACTACCATTTCTTCTTTTTCTATAAAATACTCGAGTTTTTCGGCGCCAGTCTCTACCAGATATCTGCCGTTCTTCTTTGGATATTGTCTGTCTCTGGCGGGCTTGCGGTTTATAAGATATGTTCGCTTCTTTCTCCAAAGGAACCCTGGTATTCGTATCTCGTCCCGATTGCGGGCTACTCGCTTTCCCCTGCATTGTTCAACTCCTGGCACTACAATGTAATCTATGCCGCCGGTCCATGGTTCCTGTATTTTGTGTTTAAGGCGTTCAGGCGGCAAATGGTGACCCTGTCGGACGTGGTCCTGCTAAGTCTCGTTTTTTTCTTTTGTGCGGGGGAACTGCCGAATCCAAAATATATATTCTATCTGTATTTTTCGGGCCTTGTGATTGTCGTCTCCGGACTTCTTCTGCGGGCGATAAGTTTCGCGAGTGTGCGGGCAAATTGGTGGAAAATCGCAGTTCACTTTCTGTTGTCGGCGTACTTGTTTGTGCCTCTGTTGTGGTTCGCCGCAACGTATTCTCCGGGAAAGTATGGGGTCCATGTTAAATCAGGCTACGCAGATTCTGGGCCTATGATGAACTCTGGCACTGATACTATGGATAGAGTTTTTATGTTGCATCAAGACATGATTTTTCTGAATCATAACGATGCGGCAAAATACAACTCAAGAGGGCTTGTCAGGTTCCTTGGCTATGGGTTTATGGCGGTGATTGTTATACTCCCGCTCATATGGCGGAAAAGCGCGCTGCCAGAAAGACGGTTGCAATTTGTGACCTACTTGCTGATGGTGATGTTTTTTTTCTGGGCGGTTGGCCCCAATCCGCCTTTTGGATGGGCGTATGAACGACTAGTTATGTCTAGCCCGCTGTTCGCTTTTCTTAGAACAACAGCTGGGGCTGTTTTTTATCTGTCGCTCTTTTATTCTCTTTTGCTATTCGCCTTTCTAATCAATATCCAATCTCGTAAGGGACTTGCTGCTGTCATGATTTTGGGATGCGTCTCCGCAGTGGGGTATCCATTCTTGAATGGTGAGTACTACAAAAACTTTAATGCGGCAAATAGATATACCGATAGGGAATCGCGAGGGTATGTAATCCCGCCAGCATATTTCCGGGTGAAAAATGCCCTGGATCCTCTGCGAATAGACGCAAAGGTGTTTTATCCTAATTCGGATCTGACGTATCTGAATACGCGGTGGGGTTTTTTTGGCCCGGTAATCTACAATTTTATATACAAAAAAACCAGTATTGGGAAGAATAAGGCGGGGGAGAATCCTCCGGTCCACAACGTCGGTTTTGTATTCAATGATAATTCCTTGCTTGACGACTATGAGTCCAAAATTCAAACGGCATCTTTAGTTGTGCGTGATGAGTTCCTTGAGATTTTTCGCACAGCTCGTGGCAGTTTCCTGCCGCATTTTTACTCGCCTACGAAAGTGATATTGGGGGGGGACACACTCTCTTGGGATAGAATCCTTCCACGGGAAGGGGGGGGGCAGCTTCGGACAGTGGTTGCCGACCCGGGAAGTTTGGCCGCAGTATTGTTGAAAGGATTTTCTCCCAAAGATGCCCCTCGTCTTGAGTTTCGGAAAATCAGCCCCGCAAGATATCGCATACGTATTCATGGGGCGAATAAAACGTTTCCGGTTGTTTTCAGCGAAGCCTTTGACCCGGGGTGGCGGGCATATGTCTCAAAGGCACATGGTGCGACAATGCCTCCGCCTGATTTGCTGGGGGGGTATAAAGTGCTGGAGGGGAATGCTGATGACCAGGCGACAAGTGTGGAGCTTGCGGACTATCTTAAAAAGGGCTTTGTGAGTACTTTGGGGGATGGCCGAACCAAGGTTTTTCTGCATAGAAAATGGAGGAATGGCCGCCAGGTCCCGGATCATGCCGAGAAATACACGGTGGATTTTGTCTCAAAAAACTTTCAGGGCTCTGTCCAAAACGACAATCTGCCTGATGGCTTTTTCTGGGAGTCATGGTCTCTCCCGACTCTTCGGACCCAGTTCCTTGCAAATGGCTACGCAAATGGCTGGGTCGTTGAGACGGAGCGGATATGCAAGTCTGTTCCCGGAGCCTGTAGCCGGAATGCGGACGGGGGATACGATCTGGAACTCTTGGTGGAATTCGGTCCGCAAAAAATATATTCCTGGTCTATTTTCCTTTCTCTTTTTACACTGTTTGCCTGTTCTGGTTATTTAGCATATTCGGCTTGGTGCTATAGGCGGAATTCTTCCTGGTCAGGTCCGTTTTAGACGGGAGAGTTGTGAGTATCTTGTTTTTGAGGAAGTCGTGATTATGCGCAATTTTATCAGGTTATTGTTTTTGCTCGTGTTCTTGCTTGTCTTTCTGCCGTTGCTGGGGGTAGGATATACGACCAATGACGAGACCAATATTTACTTCTTTTACAAATATAGTTTCTCGAACTTCCCCACGGAGATTTTTAATTCTTATAAACTGGCGTTCTTGAACCTGATCGGGTCTCCTCGTCCGACTCTTCCTTTACTGATTGTCGGGCCCGTCCTTGCCCTCCTAAGTGCGGCCTATCATGATGTGTTCTGGCTACGGCTGGCTTCGATATTTGGACATGCGTTGAACTTATCCCTTTTCTTTTTTCTTATCAAAAATGTTTTCAGGTCAGTTCGTATGGGCTATCTCGGGGTTTTACTGTTCCTGGTTTTTATTCAAAATAGCTGGGACCATAACCTCCTTGTCAGCTACATGCCGCACCTTTATTTTATTTCCCTTCTCCTCGGGTCCCTTGTGCTGTTTTTGAGATATCTGGATGGGGCGCCCAGATCCTTTATGTGGGGGAGCGTTTTCTTGTTCTTTTTGTCGCTTTCTTATGAAACCAACATAGTTTATTTCCCTGTCTTTTTTGTTCTGGCCTTTAAGAAAGAGTCGGAAAGTTCTGTAAGTGTCCGCCAGATATTTTGGGGGGCTGTTTATCGCTGCAGGTATCTGGTTGGAGCTGTTCTGGTATATTTCTGTGTTTACTTCCTCCTTAAATATTGGGGCATACTCTCACATAATTGGGCGCCGGGGAAGGACGCTCCGGGTTATCTGGTCGCTGTCGGCTCTGGGAACCTCCGTAAAATTCTCGACGTTATAGTTTGCCACGGGCTGTCTTCCTTCCCCACCTTTATTTATGGGTATTATCGGACATTCGTCAATGAGGGGGCGCGGTGTTTCCATGGGCAGAATGTCAACCCTTTGCTTTGGCTCAATGAGATCCAAATCCCTTGGTTGATGAAATCGATAATTTCTGGGTTCATAGCAAATTGGCTTCTTTGTTCCTTCGTCCGTAAGGACTTGCGTGTGGTCCCCTTATTCCCGGCCATTATTTCTGGCATTTATCTTATATTCGCTCCAGGCCTGCCTGTTTCTTTTGTTCAGAAATACCAGGAGTGGGTTCAGCTTGGTGTTTTGGGATATTTGAATACCTATAATTCCCTGTATGGAACCGTGTTCCTGTCTACTATTCTTGTCTCATATTTCGTGGTTTGGCTTCAGGAGTTAAAGGGGAGTCTTTGCCTAAAGTTGTTGAGACGTTTTGCAATTACCATGATTTCCCTGGGAGTGGCGATTATTAGCCTTGTTGTTGACTACTCTAACAATTCGTTCACCGTTCAACAAATACAATCCGGATATAAGTGGAAGAGCGTTGATTTGTTTCTGGAATCCGAAGAGTTCCAGAGAATCCCGCCCGGGAGCGTGCTTCTTGCTCCTTCGCTATTTAGAGGAATAGGGCCGATGCATGTGTTTCCACAGTATTGGACCGACTATTTTGCGTACAAGGCGGGCGACACCTATAATGTCTTGGATGAGTCGGAGTTGATCCCGGCTTATGCCCAGAATCCTAGGGTTATTTTTACTAAACCCGGGGGGAAAAGTATCAAGGTCTTTGCTGCTTTGCCTGTGGATTACTGCGCCAAAGATGCGGAAAGTTGTCGGAACCTTTACTACCTGAAGTATTCACAGGAAAAGAAGGCCCCCAACCAGTTTTTGGTTTTCGCCAAAGTCTCCGCCGCTAAAACTGGGCCTGCTGGAGTAATGTATCTCTCCGATTCCGTTTGTGTATTAACAATCGCAAGGTATAAAGACTTAATTCTCCTTGCCGATGTGGTGCCCGGTCAGAAAACCCCGCAGTTTCGGGTGGATTACGGAGTTCGGCAGTTTTTTCATGGAGGGCGGTTTTGGGTTAGAATTAACAAGGATCGCGAGGCCGGGCAGTTTCTCAAGACGACACTTTCCTCAAGAGGAATTGATGTCGCATCTGTTCGGGTCTCAGGGATTGTCGATTAGCCTCGGAGTCGTCTGTCTGCCGTGGTTGTTTTGACTTGCCGATGAAAATACTTCTGCCTAAGTATCCCAAATTTGTGCCGGTCAGGTGTGTCTGGCTAATTGCCGCTATGCTTTTGTGGGGGAGCGCCTTCTTCGCCATCTCCGGAGAGTTCCCGATTAAGATAGAAATTGGTGGGGATGGCACCCCTGGCGCAAGTATGAAAAATCTTCTGGGAAGTCCCGCAAAAGCGGACAGCCGCGTCGCCAGTCTGTTTCAGGTGCATGTTAAGACTTCTCTTAAAACGGTCAAGCGTGTCGCGATAACGGACATCCTTGAGCTGAAGTCAAAAACAGCTGCTTCTCGTAGGCAGGGCGCTCGGCAGAATGCTGCCGGTATGGATGACCGTTATGCGGATTCGTTCGGAACGGACAAACCCATTGATCTAGCTGATTATGACGAACTTTGGGTAGACTATCGTGGCTCATACCGGGAACCCGCAGGCGGGATCCGTGTCAGCCTCCCAATTTTAGCGAGCGACTTTTTAACGGATATCCCCATCCAGCTCTATCCTCTGGCGGTTGTGTTGCCGATCAAGTCTGTAGAGGAAGTTGATGTTTCTTCTGCCGGATGGCGGCTTAAAGACTACACGTATAGTTTGGGCCGTACCCTCAGGCTTCCGCCGGAAGGGGAATGGCGCTATATCCCTTGGCGGGAGTTTACCGTGATTCAGCGCCGGTTCCATCGCTATCTGGCGGGGGTTGAGGCGCTGGACGTTGTGCTTGATAGCGAGGTGGAAGGGATCAATCTCCGCATCGGGACAAAGGATAATTACGCTCCAGGTGAACTGGTCGAGTTGGGAAGAGCTCATCTCGGCGATGGGGAGTCTCTCGAAAAGCATGCCTATCGAATTAATGTCTCACAACTTTTGCGGGAACGCTTCCCAAACTGTAAAACTGTCTACCTTCAAGAGATTTGTATTTTCATCCGGGGGAATGATCCTGAAGTCACAGCTGGCCGACCTTTGAAAAAACTGATCTTCAAGGCGGTTGATGATGCGGCCTCTAAGCCCGGCTCAGATCTTCTTGGCGAAGATTCCCGGGGTATGCCTGCACAGAGGCTTCCCGCGACCATCTTGTCGGCATCTCCGACAGTAAAGCGGCTTGTTGTCGATCTGCGCGGTCTAAAAAAATACAGACACGCGTTTTTTACGCGGGGGGCAGTAAATTTTGCCGCCAAGACGGCTTCCCCTGATGAGAGGGACTTCTCGAAGATACGGTTGGTGAGGGTAAGGGATAAGCTTTCAGCGGTATTCTTGCGCGATGGAGAAGATCTGCTCCGCTCCTGGGGCGGTCCGTTCATCAATCCGGAAGATCCACGGGGTTATGTGGAGTGGCCGGAGGTTTTTGTGCATTTGGCGTTTAGAGTGTTAGCCCCGTCCTCATCTGCTCCCGTGTATGCACGTAACCGGCTGGGTCGCGGTGCCCTGTCCTTAAATTCAGAAAAGCCTTTCAAGGCCGCAGCTAGCGCTGAAGGTTTGCTTCTGGAAGGTTTTGGCGATAGCTTGTCGTTGAGTTTCTCCACATCGTCCGTAATCAGTGCCGGGTCTGTTTTTGTCCTTGTGGCGGATTATGGCTCAAGGCAAATATCCCGAACTTTTTTGAGTGTGGATTTTAAAGACGGGCCAGATGTCCGATTGCCAGTTTTCCCTAACGAACCGATAATGATCCCCAGGGGTGGCCCGGTAAACAATATCAGCCTTGTACTCTACTCGGCTAACCGCCCTTTTAGGATTAACCTTAAAGAAGCGGTACTTTTTCATCCGCGTCTTTTAACGGAGGCACAAGCGTTCTTTGGGAAAATACCGGTAAAATACCACGGATACTCCAAATTTGCTGGTGGCGAGGAGGTGTACGGTTCACCCAGCATTAAAATGGTTTCAGCTGCGGAAGATTGGCTGGCGTGGCCGATATTGTCCACTGGCAGATCTATTGGCGGCATCACATTTAATAAAGAGCCGGGGGGGAGGATTTTAAGGGGACCGTTGTGGACTGTATCTTCCACGGTCGCTGTTTCTCAGATAATTCTCTCAAGTGGAATTATTACGGGTGTTGAAAGCCCCTGGTTCAGTCTGGACTCGACTATTGCTGTGCCGCTATCAGGGCGACTGCCAGAGTTCGTTCTTGATGGAACGGTTAACTCTCCGCATGCCTTGTCCGGGAAATCTTTCCGGAGCCAATCAAGTGCGAAGCTTATCAGTTTATTGGCCATTTTATTGTTGTTATGGCGGATACGCGTCAAATTCCCCAGTACAAATGCCGGCAATCTGAATGTGAAAACCCTTGCATTGCTCAGGAATATCCACCTAGTTCTAATCCGTGTTCCCAGGCTTGTTTCGATTGCATGTGGCGGATTGGGATTGGTGGCTTATACTGCGGGGATGTCTAATCATCCCGGATTTAACCCTGACCTCTGGTTCTCATTTGGAGGCCTTACTGCTGTTCTGTGTTTGCGTTTTGCGCTGGAGGCGTTCCGCGCATATTTCGAAAGATTTTCCCCGAAAATCTCTGTGGCAATATGGAATAACAAAGCGAAACCATTTTTTGCCTGCGCGGTATTCCTGCTTTTTGCTGCCGCCATGATGGCCATTCTTCACGCTCAGCCAATAGCCGAACAGCTTTCGATTATGGTCTTTTACGCTCTTTCTATCGGAGTTGTTTGGGAAGGAGTTGCACTCTACGTTGAAAGTAGGCGGGCCTAAGACCTGATTAGACGCTTGGGGCAAACTGTGGCATATACAATGCCTTGGCGTACCCCCGTGTTCCTACTATTACAGATATTACACGAAGAAGATCTTCGCCGCGGAAGGCCGCCCCCATAATAGCCATTTTGGATTTCATGTTGGGCGGTGGGGCGTTTTGGTCTGCTGGCGGAGAAAGTGCGTACGCTCCCTTGAACTGCACAAGAACCTGCTCTTTTGGGAAAATTCGCCCCATAGCTGCTGGGCTCTCATCGCTTCCACCCGATTGCAGCGTAGTCCATATAATTATGTGAGATATGGCTTTTTACGCATAAATCTTTGGGACATTTGGCAGAAAACAGGATGGAGACATCCGTGAATCCGTTCCATTCAAGGATAAATTGTAGAAGCTCCGGAGGATACGGGCGCTTGTGAGTGGGGTCCAGATAGAAATTTGCCAGAGCTAATGAACACTTTGGATTAACGGTCTCAATAATGATCGGGCTGCCCTTTTCCAGGCGTGCAAATGCCAGACGAATGAAGTCGCTTAGTTCATCCGTTTTCAGGTGCTCTATTACCTGAAGCGCGGAAATCCCGGAGAAGTTTTTTGGGGTAGTGGAAAGATATGAAATAACATCATGTCGCTCCACGTCTAACCCTTGCGTCTGGAGTTCTTTTTGTTCAATTTCGTTTATTTCCAGCCCTTTTGCGGGAATTCTGGCCTGCTTTAGAATTTTTAGGAATTCACCTCTCCCGCACCCCACATCGAGGAATAATTCACCGTTCCCGCCCGCTACCTGCTTTTGTCGTATGTATTGCAAATAAACCGACTGCCGCCGGGATATTTCGTGCTCATCGCCTCTGAAGACGTTCTCGAAAGCTAAATAAAACCTGTTTTGGTCTTTTTCCTGGGAGTGCACCACCAGGGGCTTTGGGATGGATGCGTAAAAATCTTCTGGCCCGTAGTATAAATCAGTGGAGTCGGAAATCTTCAAGATGCATTTGAGTGCAGTTGGTCCCAGGACCGGGATTCCATGTATTAATGCCTTGATTCTCTTTTGGATGGTCATCCAGCTATTATAGCGGTAGGTGGGGCCAATTGGCAATTTCGGTAGATAAAATGCGCTTGGAAGGCAGTACTTCAATATTCGCTCTCTGGGAAATATGGGTTATGAAAAAGTGTAAAATGATAGGGATGCGGATAGCGATAAACACCACACCGCTGCTCTCCACGCTTACCGGCGTGGGGAATTATATCTTCCAGACCTCAAAGGCGCTGGCGCGCGTGGCGCCGGAGCATGAGTATTCCTATTATTACGGCTATTACACCAAGAAACTCTTCGCGGCCGAGGGGAAAGGCCTCTTCTACGAGATAAAAGAGATAGTAAAGCAGGTGCCCGCCACCAAGAAATTCGCGCGGGCCATTAAAGACAACATCTCCCCGCTGACGCTGAAGCCCTTCGATCTGTATTTCGAGCCAAACTTCATACCGCTCAAGATCCGCGCGCGGCGCACCGTGGTGTCGGTAATGGATTTTTCCTTCGAGCTGTATCCGCAGTGGCATCCCAGCGAGCGCATGGAATATTTCCGCAAGAAGTTCTGGAAGAACATAGGCCGGGCCGACCGGATAATAGCCATTTCGGATTTCGTGCGGGACGAGGCGGTGAACAAGTTCGGCCTGCCGGCGGAAAAAGTGCGCACGGTGCGGCTGGGCTTCAACCGGGAAGTTTTCCGTCCGATGTCGCGTGAGGAGCTGGCGCCGGTCAGGGCCAAGTTCTCCCTGCCGGAAAAATTCATACTCTGCGTGGGGTCCATGGAGCCGCGCAAGAACCTTATAAATCTACTGCGAGCTTATGTCAGCCTGCCTAAGGAGATCCGGTCCGCCTACAAGGTGGTTTTTGCCGGGTTCAAGGGCTGGGAGAATAAAGAGATAATGAGCCTGCTGGCGGAACTTAAGCGCGACGCCGTCTACCTGGGCTATATAACCGACTTCGAACTGGGCGCCCTCTACAACATGGCGACGCTCTTCGCTTATCCGTCGTCCTACGAGGGGTTTGGCCTGCCGCCGCTCGAGGCCATGGCCTGCGGCTGTCCCGTGGTGGTTTCCCGGGCGGCCAGCCTGCCGGAGGTGTGCGGCAGCGCGGCAGTCTACGTGGAGCCGTTCGACCCTTCCAGCATAGCCCGCGGCATAGAGCGCCTGGCCGGCGACCCGGTACTTCGCGCCTCGCTGCGCGAAGCCGGGCTGGCGCGGGCGGCGCAGTTCAGCTGGGAGAGCTCCGCCGCGGAGCACCTGAAGATCTTCGAGGAAGCCAGGCGAGCATGAAGATAGCCATAGTTCACGACTGGCTCGTTACTAAAGGGGGGGCCGAGAATACCCTGGGCCAGATGCTGGCCGTGTTCCCGCAGGCGGACCTTTTCTGCCTGCTGGATTTTATCCCCGAAGGCGAGCGCGGCTTCCTGCTGAACAAGACCTCCAGAACTTCTTTTCTTCAGAAACTCCCCCGGGCTAAAGAAAAGTACCGCAGTTACCTGCCGCTAATGCCTTTTGCCGCCGAACGGCTGGATCTTTCCGGCTACGACTTGGTGCTTTCCAGTTCCCACGCCGCGGCCAAAGGCGTAAAGGTTTCGGCCGGGCAAATGCATCTCTGTTATTGTTATACGCCGTTTCGGTATGCCTGGGACCTGCGCGAACAATATTTAAAAGAGGCCGGCCTGGACAAGGGGATTAAAGGGCTCGCCGCCCGCGCGCTCATGGCCTGGCTGCGGCGCTGGGACGCGGACAACTCGAAGCGGGTGCATCATTTCGCCACGCTGTCGGAGTATGTGCGGGAGCGTATAAAGAACGCCTATAGCCGGGACTCCGAGGTGATCTGCCCGCCTGTAGATACGGATTCCTTCACTCTTTGCGAGCAGAAAGACGATTTCTACGTTACGGTTTCGCGCCTGGTGCCGTATAAAAAGGTGGACCTGATAGTAAGGGCTTTCGCGGGGATGCCCGACAAGAAGCTGGTGGTTATAGGCGACGGGCCAGACCGCGAAAAGGTACGGGCCGCCGCCGGGCCGAACACGACTTTCCTTGGCCACGCCGGGGCGGAGGTGGTGGCCGGGCATTTGCGCAAGGCAAAGGCTTTTGTTTTCGCCGCGGAAGAGGATTTTGGCATAGCCCCGCTTGAGGCGCAGGCCTGCGGCACGCCGGTAATAGCTTACGGCCGCGGGGGGGCGTTGGAAACCATACAGGAAGGTGTCAGCGGCCTCTTCTTCCGCGAGCAGACAGAGATTTCGCTGGCCGAAGCCGTGAAGAATTTTGAAAAAGTTTTTTTCAGCCCTTCAGACTGCAGGGCCAACAGCCTGAGGTTCTC
>Ga0209212_1002815_pt1 | contig 23956 bp, 30 predicted proteins | sample RifGroC2_FD_183996 | JGI IMG/M metagenome (GOLD analysis project Ga0209212, IMG submission 183996) | Groundwater microbial communities from Rifle, Colorado, USA - Groundwater C2 (SPAdes) (version 2) | ecosystem: Environmental > Aquatic > Deep subsurface > Groundwater | place: Rifle, Colorado... | reverse complement strand
CAAATCTCCCGCACAAAGCGCGCCGTTTTTCTCCTCCTTTGCCTGGCGCTGATCTGGTTCCTCTATCAGGCGGGGATGCGCTCCGCGATGGCCGGGCTGGTGATCGGGATCACAATATGGCTTTGTGTTCACTGTAGGGGCGTATGGCAATACGCCCGTACTTGGATAGGAATAATTTTCCTCGTTGTCTGTTTTGTGGCGGTTGTCTTCTTCGCGCGCGCGGCCGCCTATCTCACGCTCGACGCTACGAGACCGGCGATATGGGCAGAGGCCCTTCGACTAGCTCAGGGCGAGCCGCTCGGCATCGGCCTCGGTCAGTTCCGTCTCTACTCTCAGGCGTGGATCCATGAGGCAGCCTTCGGCGCGGAGTATTGGAGAGAGCTGCATAATGATTATTTGCAGCTTCTCGTCGAGGCCGGGCCGCTGGCCCTCATATCGTTTCTGTATATTCTCTGGCGGATAACAGGGAAGTCCTTTGAGTCGAATGTCCATAGGGTTCGTAGAGTTTTTAGAGTCTCTAGACTCAACAGACTCAAAATGGACATTCTACTGATAGGTCTCGTCGCGGCGATGGTGAACGCCTTTTTTCTCTTTCCGTTTCAGTTGCCACTGGAGGCGGCATGGTTCTGGCTGGTGGCTGGAATCTATTATAGGTCCTTTGAGTCTGTAGAGTCGTTGAGTCTATTGAGTCCAGAAAAGACATGATTAAAATATTGTTGATCGTGATGGCGGCAATTCAGGCGTTTTGGGCCGGAGCGGCGGCGCTGCATCTGGCGGCGGAGTGGAGGCTCAGCAAGCTCGACGCGGTGGCCGCGCAGGCGCTTTATCCCTGGGACGAGAAATATTCGCTCATCCTCGGCACGGGAAATATCCTACGGGGAAATCCGGATGGGGCGATCCCGCGGCTCCACGACGTGGTCACCCGCGCGCCACGCAATCTGGCGGCGTGGAACAACCTCGGAGTTGCCCACGCGCTCAGAAGTCAGTCGGCAATCGGCAGTCGGCAGTCGGCAGTTGATAAGAAAAAGGCGGAGCGGGCGTTGATCCGCGCCCTGGCGCTCTCGCCCACGGACGCCCTGGCGAGGAAAAACCTCGCTATCGTCCGGGGCCAAGCGACAGGAAAATATGAGTTGGCCATGATCGGGAGCTAAGAAGATGGGACAAAAGATTTTTTGTTTTGTGATCGGGCTGAGCATAGGGGGGTTATTGCTGGCGCTGGCGGAGCGGATAAAACCCGAGCGCGGGGCGGTCTATGAGATCCCGATTATAAAAGACGAGAAGGGTCTCAAGATCCCACGGGGCGTCTATCGGGTCACAACGTACAACGGGCGGGCATATCTGATGATCGAGCTGCCGAAGGGCCTCAGAGAATGATGACGGATCAGCTTGACATTTTCAAGCAGCCGCCGAAGTGGAGGCCGGAGGGGTTTGATATTTTGAAGCTCACGCCGGTAGAGGGCGCGGTGTTGAGCATCCTCCGCTATCACGTGGGCCATGCCCGCGCGCTCGTGGTGGAGGAGCTGGCGGCAACGGTGAAGCTGGAAAAGCGGAAGCTCAGGGACGTATTGAAACACATGAGCGAAACGCACGATATCGGGATCTGCTCGACGCCGACCCGGCCCTGGGGAATCTATCTGGTCGAGACGCTGGAAGAGGAAGATGAATACCTCAAACGGGAGACGGGTAGGGCTCTCTCGATCCTGCGCAGGGTCTCTAGACACAAGCGGTCGCACGTGGCGGCGCTGGCGGGACAGGCCGTGATGACGTTGGAAAAAACGTAAGATATCCAAGGGCGGACCCTGTGGAGTAGGCGAAGCCGCCACTCCACGGGGCGCCCCTACAAAGATTCGCATGATCTCGAAACAAAAAATAGCGCTGGTGCACGTGGGGAAAAAGGAGCTCGGACTGTCGGAGCCGGAATACAGAGAGGCTCTGCGGCATCATGCAGGCGTTAAGTCCGCCAAAGATCTGGACGAGGAGGGATTTAAAAAAGTTATCGACCACATGAAGGCGCTCGGCTTTTGGATCAAGCGGAATTTTGAGCAGTCGAGGCCGCGCGACGCCGGAGATCTGCCAACCCCGGATCAGCTCCGGGTGATCGAGCACCTGTGGGAGGACCTGGCGCAATATCTTAATGCCGCCCATAACATCAATTTTCGCCGGGGGTTTTACGAGAAGCGCGTCCGGATCGCCCCGCTCGGCCCCCAGACCAGGGCTGAGGCGAACCACGTGATCGAGGTTTTGAAGCAGAGGGTGAGGCAGGAGGGGAAGAAAGCCGTAGAAAGGAGCAGGGCATGAGGGCGACAAAATGCATTTGGAAATGTGGTGGGCAAACCACCAACGCGTCACGCATCTGTGACGACTGCTGGTTGAATCGAGAGCGGCTAAGGGAAGAAAGAAAAGCAGAGGAAGATAGACGGCCCCGGCGGCAGCGAAAATCGCGGGTGGCTACTCCCCTAGCCTCCGGTATGGCTGAGCGCACCTAGAGGCCTTTTTGCAACGTGCACGTTGTGTTTTGGAGGAATCAATGACCTGTGATTATTGTCACACAGAGGTAATGCCGCGGAGGGATGGGGGGCGTAAGCAGCGCTTCTGCCCCGGCGGAGAATGTCGCAAAGAGTTTTTCCGGGCGGCCCGGCGGGTCGGGGCGAAGGCGCTCCGCCGCCGACGCGCCAGATCAAGGACTATCCGGCTGACCGATTTAGAGGTGATGGAGCGGGAGGCCGAGGCGGCGGGATGTCCGGGGATGTTTATTCGGCCATCGGCGGCGCGTCGGGCGCGGAGTTTGCGCACCGCGCTTGGGCTGGCGGCGATTAAAATGGGTGTAATCAATGCGTGAGGAAAAAAAAGAGGAGATCCGGTGGACGCAGCAGGGCAAGCTCCGTATCGGATACACCGCGTCCGGGCGCATTGTCATAAAGTGCCCGCAGTGCTCGCGAAATATAAAGATTGACAAAAAAGAAATGGAGAGTAGAATAACTCGTTAAACAAACCACGCCAAGAGGCCGAGGCGCCGAAGGCGTAGCTAAATTGGAGCCCGATGCGGCCCGTCCCCTATGAGATCTCAGATCTCAAGAGGGGGCGGGCCTTTTTTATTTTCTAGCAATGGAAACGCATGATGTCATTCTGAGCGAAGCGAAGAATCTAGACCCTTCGTGCTGCTCAGGGTGACAGAAAAATACATGAGACCGGAAGACCGCTACGATTCGCTGTTCCAATTCTACGGCTGGAAGTCCGCAGTGGACTGGCTGCTCTTAAAAGCGCAGGTAAAGGCGGAGTCGGATTTTGCGCCGCGAGCGAAGTCGCCGGCGGGCGCGAAGGGTCTCTCACAATTTATGCCCGCGACGTTCGAGGAGTGGGCGCAGAAGCTTAAACTCTCAAACCCGGACATCTATAACCCTGAGCACTCGATCCAATGCCAGGCAGCTTATATGGACTGGCTGCTCACGCAATGCGCGGGGAATCAGTCGAAAGCCCTGGCCGCTTATAATTGGGGGATAGGGAATATCGCTCGAATCGTCGCCGAGCAAGGTGACGCCTGGGCGGCGCATCTGCCGGAGGAGACACAGAATTATCTGGCGCGGGTAGAGACCTACTATGACCGCTACCGGAAGGAACATGGAGGAGCAATCCGTGCTGCGTAACTCGTTGCTCATGCTCGTGCTCGTGGCCGGTGGCATCGCCGGATGCGCGCCCCAGATACGCATCGACATACAATGCGTCACCAGACCGGGGCCGGGCGCGATCTTGACGGATTGCGCCGATCAGCAAACGTGGAAGGAATGGAGCGAGAAGCAATCGAAGGGGGAAAAATGAGGGCCAACGCGTTGCTCAGGATGATAACGGCGCTGGCGTTGCTCGTTAGCCTCGCCGGATGCGCGATGCGCTCGGAAAGAACGTGCGAGACAAAAGGAGAGGTGGAAAAATGTGTAGACTATTTTCACTGGGGATGATCGCGCTTGTTCTCGGAGGCTGCGCTGTAGGCGGGCCAGTCGAGCGTATGGCGACCGGAATACTGGTCAAAGATCTGACGCGGGCCGAAGAGATGGCCGCCAAATACGGCAAGCCGGATATTGCGAGCTGCGCGAAACACCTTCGCGAAGCGGTGGCAGGCAAAGAGGCCCTGCTGGCAGAAGATTCGGACGGGCTGCTTTCGCTGGCGCTAAAACTCTACCTGCTCAAAGAAGGCGCTGCCGGATCGGAAGAGGAATTTAAAAAGCAGTGCGGGCCGTTCGCCGCCGGGCTTTTGATGGAGATAGGCAAGAACGCGCGGGGCTTCTAATGGACGAATCGAAATCTATCCTCAAATCCAAGACGGTCTGGGCGAATGTCGCCACGGCGCTGGTCATGCTCGCCACGGTCGCCAATGTTGATCTCAGCTCTGAGGAGGCGACGGCGATAGTGGCAGGCGTCTTTACCCTGGTTAATTTTGTCATGCGGCTCGTTACCAGGCAGCCGGTGCATATCGTATGACCGGCGAGATTACTCAGGCAATAAAAAAATGGGGCGGGCCGGCGGCGCTGGGCGTGGCGGCTGGGGCGGTGTCGGCAGGCGTTTTTAGTTTCGATCTGCCCGCCTGGGCGGTGGAGATGCTCAAGCAATGGGGGCCAGGGGGGGTGTTGATCGCGGGCTTTGCCTGGTTTGTGCCGCGCAGCTCGATCAAAGATTTTTTTCAGAGTCAGAAGGATCAGGCGGTGGCGACTCAGTCGCTGGCGGACGCGGTGACAAACCTGCCGCAGAGAGACGAGATGAAATTTGAATCGATCCTGATCAGTCAATCTATGCTCGAGCGGGGGATCGAAAAATTAGATGCCCGTCTAAACTCCATAGAGGGAAAAATCGATGGCGCGAAGCGATAGGGAACATCGAGAGGAAAATCATCTTGTCCGAGGGTATGCCCTGGGGGTGCTCGACGCCGCAGCGAGCCGCGAGAGGGGAAACGAGGAAAGCCCCAGCACCTACGTGGACGAAGAGCTGCTCTTCGTAAAAGTGGGCCGCCGCTATCCACAGACAAAGGAGATGCTGCGCAAGCATCTCTATTACCTCTATGAGAAGGGCTACGCGAAATTTAAACAGGTCAAAGTCGGCTCAAAACTATCTCTCATGTGGCGGATCACTGCGGCGGGGACCGATCTGCTCGATGGGACAAAAGAAGATCCGGGGGTTTATGTCGGGTGAGCAAGTCGAGAAAAAAAACCTTCCCGGCCATAGCGCGGCTTTCGCGCGCGGCGCGCGAGATTATGGAGCGGGCGTTTTTGCAGGGTCCGGGGGTGCGCTCGGTCAAGTCGATCATCGAGGAGATTTCAGAAAAGACCAGGGAGAAAATCGATGATAATGCGGTTTATCGCTACCGGGATTATTGGCTATCTGAAGAGCGCCCTTTTATCGAAGCGCGGCGCCAGGCGGACGCCATGCTCGGCGCTCTTAAAGAGAACCCGACGGCGGACCTGGAAGAGTTGGTTAGACAGCGCCTCACGGTCGCCCAGGTGCTCACGGCCAAGCAGCTCGAGGGGGCGGACCCGGTGGAGCTGGGATATCTGGCGCAGGGCGAGAAGAGAGTAGAGCTGGAGAGAGAAAAGCTCGGCGTTCAAAAAGAGCGGCTGGGGGTGATGAGAGAGAGGTTGAAACAGCTGGAGAGGGCGCTTCAGTTGAAGGCGCAGGAGTTAGAACAGGCCAAGGCGAATGCGGAAAAGGTGAAGGGCGCCCTGGCCGCTGGAGCGAAGCCTGAAGAGGTCGCCAGGATGGTGGACAAAATTTTGGGAATCAGCGCGTGATGGTGGAAGAGGACAAAACAATAGAACTGGCCGAGCAGGAGAAATACTTCCTGCCCTATCAGCGGGCGTGGATACTCGATGACTCGCTCCAGTCGATCTGGGATAAGTCCCGCCGGATCGGGGCGACCTATGCCGAGAGCTACAAGGACGTGCGCGGCTGCGTGAAAAAACTCTGGCCGGCAGTCTGGTTCTCCTCGGCCGACGAGAGCGCGGCGCGCGAGTTTATCCTCTACTGCGAGCAGTGGGCCGAGATTTATGACGTGGCGGCGCGGAGTCTTGGCGAGGTGGTGATCGACTCGAAATACGATATCAAGGCGTTTGTAATAGAGTTCGCCAACGGCACGCGCATCAATGCGCTCCGCTCCAATCCGAAGGCGTTCCGCTCTAAGGGCGGCAAAGTGGTGTTGGATGAGTTTGCCTGGCACGACGATCAGGATGCGCTCTGGGGCGCGGCCTCTCCGGCCGTCACGTGGGGTTTTCCGCTGAGCGTGCTCTCCACGCACAATGGCAAGGGGTCGATGTTCTATCGCATCCTCGAAGAGCAGCGTCAGATGATCGCGCGCGGGGAGAAGGCCGATTTTACCATCCACAAGACTGATATTTTCGAGGCGGTCGCTCAGGGCCTGGTCGATAAGATTCTGAAACGTCCGGCCACCGAAGAGGAACGGCAGGAGTTCCTCGATCGCTGCCGGCGGCGCTCGATCGACGAATATCATTGGCAGCAGGAGTATTGTTGCATCCCGGTCGACGAGGCCACGGCATTTCTCACCTATGATCTTATCGCGACCATCGAGGAGCCGACGGCCGGAGATCCGACGCTCTATGGCGGCGGGCCAGTCTATGTCGGGGTCGATATCGCGCGGCGGCGCGATCTGTTCGTAATATGGGCCCTGGAAAAAGTCGGCGACGTGAGATGGGCGCGGGAAGTCGTCATTCTTCGCGGCGCCACCTTCGCGGCGCAGGATGCGGAGCTGGACCGGGTGATGCGGGCGTACAACGTGCGGCGAGTATGCATGGATCAGACCGGCATGGGAGAGAAGCCGGTCGAAGACGCGAAGATCAGGCATGGCGCATATAAAGTCGAGGGCGTTTTAATGACGTCTGTGGTCAAGCAAGATCTGGCATTCGGACTTAAACGCTCCATCGAGGATCGACTGCTCAGGATTCCCAAGGACGCGGCGATACGCGACGATTTTCACGCAGTGCGAAAAGTAACGACCGTGGCGGGAAATATTCGTTTCGATGCCGAGCGGACGGAGGAGGGGCACGCCGATCGTTTCTGGGCGGCCGCCCTGGCCGAGCATGCGGCGGGCGGGCCGAGTGTGGAGGCGGCGGAGGTGAGACGGGATCCGGAGAGTAGGGGCGTATCGCGATACGCCCGTACAGAGGATCAAAGGCAATCGTTAGTTTTCCAAGAGAGAAGGCCGATGGGGATGAGAGAGGCATTAAGGGCAGGAAGGCAATTCGGCATGTAGGGGCATGTAAAGGCAAAAGAAAAATGTTTCCAGATCCACAATTACACGAGATCTTGGCGGAAGAGGGGAGCAAGGCCGCGACTGAAGCGCTCGAACGGGCGCGAGCCACGAGCACAATGAAGGCGAGAGAGGCGATAATCCCGATAGGCGGCGTTCCGCGCGACCCAGGCGAGGGCTTCCGCTCTCTCACGCAGAGCGAGAGGGATCTTACCCCGCTCAGCCAGGAGCGCATGATCGAGATCGCCCATTGGCTTGTCGAGACGAACCCGCTCGCCCGCTCGATCATCAGAAAATTTCGCGACTTTCTCGCCGGCGAGGGAATCTCCTGGGTTGCGAAGGACGACAAGGTAGACGCGGTCATCCTAAAGTTCTGGGACGATCCGGTCAATAACTTCAGCCGCAAGCTGCCGCAGAAAATCCAGCAGCTTTTTCAATACGGCGAGCAGTGCTACCCCGCTTTTGTCTCCGAGAATGCGGGCAACGTCCGGCTCGGCTACGTGGACCCGGCAAACATCAAAGAGGTTGTCGCGGACCCGGATAACTGCGAAGTCCTCCTCGGCGTCTCTCTCAAATCGCGCGGCAACAAAAAAGGCAAGCGCTACAAAATCATATGGGACACCGACGAGGAAATCGCCAGCCCGGCTGGCGCCGTGCTAAGGGAATCCTTCACGGACGGCCAGTGTTTTTATCTCGCCATCAACAACGTTTCGAACTCGGTGCGCGGTCGCTCCGAGCTTCTGTCGTCGGCGGATCATCTGGATGCCTACGAACAATTCGTCTTCGACCGGCTCGACATGCGCGGGCAGATTAATGCCTTTATCTGGGACACTACCATCGAAGGCAAGACGCAGGAGGAAATCAACGAGATAGCCAAGACAATGCCCCCGCCGAAGCGGGGCACGGAATTTTTTCACAACGAGCGCGTCAAGCGCGAGGCAGTGACCCCCGATCTCAAAGCGGACGACGCCTCTGCGGACGCGCGGCTGGCGAAGAACCATATCCTCGCCGGCCATGGTTTTCCGCCCACCTGGTTCGCCGAGGGGGTGGACGTGAACCGCGCCTCGGCAGCCGAGATGGAGCCGCCGACGCTCAAAATGATGACGATGGCGCAGCGGGTTGTGAAGGATATGATCTCGGACATGGTCCGCTATCAGATCCGAAAAAAGATCGAGGCGGGGGAGCTTGAGGAGGAGATAGAGATAGAAGAGGGTGGCGAAAAGAAAATCATCAAGGCGGTGGACGCCTTTCAGATCGTGACGCCAGAGCTATCGCCCAAGGACCTGGTCAAGCTGGGCGCGGCGCTCGCGCCGATCACCAGCTCGCTCCTGATCGCCGAGTCTCAGGACTGGATCACAAAAGAGGCAGCGGCGAATGTTTACGTCAACGTCCTTGCGGCGCTTGGGCAGGAAGTGGAGGTGGCGGAGACGGCGTCGGAAGAAGTGGACCCGAACGTGACGAAGGACTATCGGAGTCAAGAGGCGCGGGACAAAATCCGGAGAGCGTATGCAGCAGGCAGAAGGTAATAGTAGGGGCGTATTGCAATACGCCCCTACCCTCGTTCTCGTAACACGCGAGGCCGCCGAGGATCCCCTGGCGGCGACGAGGATGATGCTCGACCGGATAGAGAATCTCGACAAGCGCGCTCAGCAGGCGGCGCTGCGATCACTATCGGCCTGGCGCAAGGACATCGTGAGCGAGATTGCCACAGCGAAAGATTTTGAGGCGTTCCGGTTGCCGAAGCTATTAAACTCCGTCGATCGGCTGGCGGAAGATTGGGCGGAGAAGTATGGCATCGAAACCAAGGACCTCTTAAAGCGCGGCTTTGACGTGGGCGTGGATAAGGTCGATCTGCCGATCCGCTCGGCGGGCATAGAGATCTCGCTCCCGGAGCCGTCGTTGTCGATCCTCCAGGCGTCGCAGCGGGTGATGTTGGATAAGCTGACCGGCGTCTCCCGCGACGCGGCGCAGGAAATCAAGCGTGAGATCCTGCTCGGGGCCAACGGGGGGAAAACCCCCTTTGAAGTGATCGAGGCGGTGGGGAAAAATCTCGAAGACCCGTCGGTCTTCGGAACGATTGCGCATAGAGCGGAGGTCATCACGCGCTTTGAGGTGGGCAGCCTGCAATCTACGGCGGCGCAAGCAAGGCATGAGGAAGCGGCAAAACTAATTCGAGGACTTAAGAAGCAGTGGCTGCCGTCGTTCGTGAGCCGGCCGAATCACATGAGCAAAGAAATCAACCGGCAGATCCGCGAGGTGAACGAGCCGTTTGATGTTCCAGGCATAGGCAAGTGTCCGGCGACGCAGCTCATGTTCCCGCGCGACCCGAATGGGCCGGCTTGTCAGATAATCAACTGCGGCTGTCAGTCGTTACCGTACAAAGAGGATTGGGGATTGGAAAAACTAGCGGCGTAAAAAAACGAGTGTCATTCTGAGCGACGCGAAGAATCTAGACCCTTCGCCTTGCTCAGGGTGACAATCAAAGGAAAGGAGAAAACAGATGGCAGAGCAATCGAAACTCATGACCGAGGCAATGGGGGCTTACGGCATCAAGCAGGAGCACGTACTGTCGTCCAAGGAGTACAAGGACCACGTCGTCATTGTGACCAAGGGCGGGAGCAAGGTCTCGTTCGCTCCGGGCGATAAGGTCGAGAAGCTCTCACAGGTGGAGCTGGACGGCGTGCCGCCTCCGAAGGCGAAAAAGTGACCGCCTTGCGGTCATCCTGAGCTTGTCGAAGGATCTAGATTCTTCGCTTCGCTCAGAATGACAGAAAGGAGAAAATCGTGCCATATTCATCCGATTCGCTCGAAGGCCGGGCCGAGCTGGTGCGCCAGGCGTGGGCGAAAAAATACGAAATGATGCCAGATGGGCCGTGGATGTGCGAGGTATTCGCCGACTACGCGGTCGTCGAAAAAGAGAAAAAACTCTTTCGGGTCGCCTATACTCTAGACGGGACCGCAGTCTCCTTCGGCGACGCCGAGGAGGTCAAGGTCGAATACGCCGAAGTCACCGAGCCCGTCGCAATGGAGGCGATGAAGCCGACCGGGAAGAAGTGGGAGGTGTGCGTTATCCGCGAGGGGGTGAGCGGCAACGGCTGGATCTACACGCGCAAGGCGCTGGAAAGCCTGCTGCCCTTTTTAGAGGGCGCAAAGATCCGCGCCGTAAAAACGATCTCCGGCGTCTTCGGCCATAGCGGCACGCTCCTGGGGGAGATCGGCACGCTCCGAAACGCCCGCGCCTTAGAGGCGGGAGATTTCTCGGAGGCGCGCGCCGAGGCGGAGATCCACGAGGAGCGGCGCGAGTGGCTGCTCAAGGCGATGGAGAGCGGAGAAGTCAACGGCGTCTCGATCAACGCGCCGTGCGAAGTGACTAAGTTCAAAAACGGTTCCATATGGGTCAAGAAATTTACCGGCTTTATAGGCCTGGATCTCGCTACTATTCCGTCCGCAGGCGGGGTCTTTTTGCGCGCGACGGAAGCTATGGAAGGAGAAGTTATGAATAGAGAGAAAATTTTAGAGCTGCTTAAGAAAAAGCGGCCCGATCTGCACGCGAAGCTCGCGGCGGATTGTACTATAGAGCAGGCGCAGGAGGCGATGGAAGAGGCGATTTCAGCGCCCGCTCAAGGTTCAACGGTTCAAGGTTCAATGACGGCGCAGGAGGCGCAGGAATTCCGCGCGCTGAAGGATCAGATGGAGCGGGATTCCTGCGACGCCTACCTGACGCGGCGGCTCACGGAGTCGAAGCTGCCGGAGCCGGTGAAGAAAAAGATCGACAAGCAATTCTCCGGCTCGGTCTTTGCGCGCGAGGCGCTGGACAACTTCATCACGGCGGAAAAGGAGATGCTGGATCAGCTCGCCGCTTCTGGCCACGTCGCCGGCGCCGGGGGGACGAGGATCGAGATGGGTAGGGAGGGCGCCGATAAAATCCAGGCCGGGATGGATAAGATGTTCGGCGTGAAGACGGATAGCAAGATGGCCGATATCCCGCGATTCAGGGGACTCTTGCACGCCTTTAAAGTGATTACAGGGGAAGAGTATCGCGGGCGATTCAACGTTCGCGGCGCAGCCCCGGCGGCGGATCATCCGGCGGTCGCCCAGGAAGCGATCGTCTCGTCCGATTTTCCCAATCTCCTCGCGCGCACGATGAACCGGCGCGCCGTGCAGGATTATAACGAGTTCGACTATCAGGAGGCGCGGCTCATCTCCTCGCGCGGGGTGGCGACCGATTTCAAAACCCAGGAGGCAATCAATGTCGGCTACTATGCCGATCCGCCGATAGTCGATCCCGAGAGCGGGGACTACCTGGAGGCCGCGAAGCCCGGAGAACAGAGCGTCACTTACGCGATCCAGATCCGCGGCGAGCTGGTCAAGATCTCGGAGATCACCATGCGCAACGATGATTTAGGGACGCTGGTCAAGCGGATCAAGGGCAGAATGCGCGCATACCGCCGGGGCTTCGCCAAGTTCGTCTGGAATTTCTTCCTCAACAACGCCACCTACGATGGCGACGCGACCGCCTGGTTTACCGTCGGCCACGGCAATCTTAAAACCGAGGCGATCGCCGCTGCAGAGATCGCCGACGGCGTGACGAAGCTCATGGCCTTCACCGAGCTCTCCAGCGGGGAGAAGATCGGGCTCGATCCGCTGATGAAAAAGCGGATCGTCCTGACGGTCCCGGACGGCCTGTGGGACGACGCGAGGAAGATCAACCAGCGCCAGTACCTTGATGCCGCGTTCGATCCGAATCCTGTCTATCATCTCTTCGGCGACGATGACGAGCGGATCGTGGTCAATCCCCTGCAGACCGACGCGAATGACTGGGGGCTGCTCATGGACCCGCGCGACAGGGAGATCGTCGAGGTGAAATTTCTCGACGGGCGCGAGGAGCCGGAAATGTGGATCGCCAATACGCCGAACGTCGGCGAGATGCAGCTCCGGGACGATATCGTTTTCAAAGACCGCTTCGTCTACGGCGGCGATCTGGTGGATTTCCGCAACGCGGTTAAGTCGGAAGTGGCGTAATTTTGTATGGGCAGGCCCCTATGCCTGCCCATCTAAAGAAGGAGAAAAAAAGATGAAGATCAAAAAAATTAGTTTGTTAACCGCGCTGCTGCTCTCTGTGGCACTGGCGCTACCGCAGGCGGCCCTGGCGGCCTCGCTGCAGCAGGTTATCTCGCGCTTCGGCTGCGTGGCCGGCGAGGCGCTGACGGAGGGGCAGCCGTTGACGATGAAGTCGGACGGCAAATGCTACAAGGCGGACGCAGATGATTCCGCGCTGCGTCCGGCGATCGGCGTGGCCGGCTTTACCGCCGCGAGCGCGGCCAATGTCTCGGTCGTCACGCGCGGGCAGGTGGGAGGGTTAAGCTCTCTCACCAAGGGCGGCGCCGTCTATGTCTCGACTACTGCCGGCGGCACGACTCAGACGCAGCCGACCGCATACTCACAATCGATAGGGAAGGCCATCTCCGCCACTCAGTACGTGCTGGAGATCGGCCGCGCGAGACAAAAACAATCAGTCGCCGTCCATGTGCCGGATCCGGGCGCTGCGGCTGCGGGCATCACCGCTGGATATGTTCTCTGGTCGCCTCCGGTCGACGTCACTATCACGGCCATAAAGCACATTCCGGAAGAGGCGTGGATAGCAGCTGCGGCGGCGAACGACGCCCTAATAACGGTCACTAACGCGGCGGTCGGCACTCTGGCCACGCTCAGCGTGGTCACGGCCCTGGCGACAGGATCTAAAAATGACATGGGCACGATCACTAACGCGGCCGTAGTCGGCGCGACGAACGTGACGCTTACGCTGACAGCCAGCGGCACGGCGAACGCTCCGCCCTCGAGCTGGCTGATCGAGTACATGGACAGCGCGGAGTAGGGGGACGGTGAATTGCGGATAGCGGATTGCTAAAAGCAGTCCGCCTTCTGGAAGACACATGGTCGGACCTTTTTTACCAGAATATCAGACCCGGCTTGATCAGCTCCTGAAAGAGCAGGCGGGGGATCTCACCACGGCGGACAAAAACGCCGCGATAGAGAACGCCGTAAAGGAGCATTCGAAATATCGCGCGCAAGAGATCGTCGGGGATATCGCGGGGAACGATACCTACGACTACGAGATGGAGCTGCTTGCCGATTGGGAAGAAGGATTCAGTGTTATTAAAAAACTCGAATATCCCGCGGGCGAGCGCGTGCCGGTCTATCTGGAAGATGAGGATTGGACGATTTACAAAGATACAGTAGGGCAGAAGCTCCGGTTTTTGAACGACTCTCCCACCTCGCTTGAGACGATCCGCGTGACCTATAGCGCGCGCCATGATGTGACCGAGACGGCCGGGACCATTCCAGAGGCGGACTCCGAGGCGGTCTGTCACCTGGCGGCGAAGTACGCGCTGCTCGCGCTCATGAACCGATACTTGCAAAACACCGAGCCGACGCTCGGGGCGGATAGCGTCGATCATAAATCAAAAGCGATGGAGTCGCGCTCGAACGCGAACAAGGAGGAGACGGAATATTTTCAGCACATGGGGATCAAGCCGGGCGAGGTGACCGCCGGGATGGCGTTTAAAGATCATGATGTGAATTATCCCTGGGGAGAGGACCGGCTCACGCATGGGAGGAGATGGCGGTGATGGGGATTTTGAATTTAAAGATCGACGTGGATATGAGGCGGGCGCCGAACGCGGCGAAGATGAAAAAGCAGGCGGACGACGTGGTCGGCGCGGCGCTCACGGAGATGGGATTGGTAATGGAGCGGACGGTAAAAGAGGAGACGCCGCTCGGGGCAACGAAGCTCCTGCGCGGGTCGATCTTCTCCGAGCCGCGCGGCACGCCAATCAGGGAGGTGCTTATTGCTTCCACTCAGATTTACGCGCCGATCGTCGAGCGCGGGCGGCAGCCGGGGAAGTTCCCGCCGATCGGGCCGATAGAACTTTGGGTAAGACGCAAGCTCGGCGTGGATCCCGGACAGTCGAAAGGCGTTGCTTTCGTGATCGCCCGAAGCATCGCCAGAAAGGGCACCAAGGGGGCGGCGATGTTTTACAAAGGTTTTATGCGCGGCCGCCCGGTGCTGGAGAGGCTGGCGAATAAAATCGGCGGGACGATAGTCGCCGAATGGGAGAAAGGACCGTAGGTCATCCTGAGCAGAGCGAAGGATCTAGATTCTTCGCTGGCGCTCAGAATGACAAATAAAGGAAAAATAGATGGGCCTCCCGGAGATCAGGGCGCAGATCGAGATTATAATGGAGACGGTCTCCGGCATCGGCCCGGTCTTTGATTATGAGCGCAATGTCCACGAATGGGCGAAGATCAAAAGCGAGCTCGTCGGGCCCGACGGCAAGATTGAGTGGTGGACGATCCGGAGGGAAAAACGGCTGGAGACCTATGGGCCGTCCTCCTACGAGACGAGCCATGAGATAATCTTGAGGGGCTACCGGGCGCTCGATGACGCTGGGAGCAGCAAGACGTTCGACGCCCGCATCGATGCTGTCTGCGACGCGCTTCGCCCCAAGACCACGCTCAACGGCACAGTGCAGCAAATAGAGAACCCCTGGCAGGCGGACGTGATCGAGGACCGTATAATAGTCGGTGGCGTCGTGGCCCACTATTGCGAGATCCACAACCTGGTGGAGGAGGCGGTCGCCGCGCTGGTGCAGACATAAGGAGATGGCAATGGCAGAGAAAAAAATCCTCTTTGAGCCCAAGCCCGACAGCCCGCGCGTAACGCGCATCTCGCACGGGCAATACACGCGGGATTTTACCGAGGAGAAGCCGCCTTACGCCGCGACGGTGGAAGAGTGGGAGATCTACATCAGGCCGACGGTATTTTTCCGTGTAGGGGCGCCGCGCGCTGCGCCCGTACTGAAGAAGGGAGAGTAGATAGATGGCTAGACAATACCAATTTCGGTGGGCCTTCGCGAACACGAAACAATCCGCCTATGGGACGGCGATAGTGGACGGCTCGCTGCTCAAGGCGGCCTTTATTAAGGGGCCGGACCTGGCCGTCATTACGCCGCGCCTTATTCGCGACAACTCGCAATCTGGCCGGGGCGACGAGTGGAGCCACGGTCAGGAGGTAGAGGCCTGGGACGTATCGCTTAAGAGAAACTTGGACATGACGTCGCTCTTGGCCGGGCTTTTCTGCGGCTTTGGACTCGGCGCGGTGACTACCTCACAGCCGGACGCCGGCGGCAATCCGACAGTGTACGATCATGACTTTACGCCGATGGTCGCGTCCACTTCCGTGCAGCTACCGGCGATAACGCTCGTGGAGGAGCCGGTCGCCAACACGGGCATCAAGAAAAAGATCCATGACCTGGTGGTGGCCATGTTCGAAATCTCCGGCTCAGGAGTTGATCGGCTGCAGATCTCAGCCGATCTCAAAGGCTCCGGCAATCAGGCAAACTCTACGCTCTCTATGCCCGCGTTGACGGCGACGAAGTTCCTGCGCATGAAAGACGTGAAGTTCGAGCTGGGCAATCAGGGCGGCGCGCTGACGGATATGTCGTCACGGCTGAAGAGATTCCACTTCAAATACAACAACAAGACGCTCGACGAAGATGGCTATACCCCCGGCTCCGGGCTCTATCGCGGGCGGCACGAGATAGGTGATCGGGGGGATGATGATGGGATAGAGTTAGATTTCGACCTGCTCCAGGCCACGGACGGCGCGGAGCTGGACCGGCTGATCAACAACACCAACTCGGCGATCAAAATCACCGCCGAGGGCGAGACGATCACCGGCATATACAAGCACCGGCTCATCATCGACTTGCCGGACCTGCATTTCCGCACAGTGGAGAGAAAATACGTGGACGGCAAGCTCGCCTATGGGGTCAGTTGTAATATCCACTACGACGACACCGGCGGCGTGCTCTACCCGGTAAAGATCAGCGTTAGGAATACGGAGACGGCCTACCTATAAGACCGTAAGGGGGCGCGCCCCCTTACGATATCCCCCGGCGCAAAGCCGGAAGAAAAAAACCAGCGGCCTTCTTCTCATGGCCGTGTCGAGCGGAGCATAGCTGGAGCCGCCCGGCAGTCCTACCCAGTGGGAGCCCAGCGAGTGATCCGATTATTCCGTCATTCCCGCCCCCCGTTTCCACGGGGGCAGGGCAAGTTTATCCCCGCGAAAGCGGGGACGGGAATCCAGAGAGGAGACTCGCATGGAACTCGCGCAAGAAAGAAAAATCGAAATTGAGGACGGCGGAGAAAAACTCGCGCATTATTTTAAAGAGCTGCGCTCTAAAGAATGGCTCGACTGGCAGCAAAAGATCGCCACAGTCGAAGACCCCGACGAACAGCAGCGCCAACTGAAATTGGTCCTGCTCGCCTATGACGAAAGATGCGTCCGGGTCGAAGGCTATAGCTACGAGGGCCGGGATCTCCTGGCGGCGCGGCCGGATGACTGGCGCGGCTTTATTCCCGGAGGGCATAAATATTCGGCCTGGATAGAGCTGGTGATGGGCAATGAGCTTAAAAAAAAATAGTAGAGGAGATCCGCAAGCTCGCGGACCCGGAGAAGCTATGTCCAGGCAAAGACAAGTGCCCGATCGACCTCACCGATCCGGGGGAATGCGCGCAGAGCGGCTGCCGTGGCGTCCGGGAGTCGGGACGACCGACAGCGCTGCTCTCGCATGTTTTACGATTGGACAGCCTGCAGCGCTCCGGCTGCCTGATGCGCCTCACGGACTTGTCGCCTATGGAATGGATGGGCCTGGAAGCGCTACGCGAGGGAAGGGATATAGCCGCGCAAGAGGCGCAAAAGAAAGACGAGGTAGGGGCGTAATGTCATTCTGAGGCGAAGCCGAAGAATCTAAGAGATCCTTTCCGCGTTGCTCAGGATGACGGAAGAAACAAATGGCTTTTGAAGTTTCCATAAAAATCACCGCTGAGTCCCAGCTCGAAGCGGTCAAGGCCGCCGAGGCGGCGGTGCAAAAGATAGGCACGACCGCGAAACAGGTCTCCGCCCAATCCGCAAATCTAAATATTCTCGGTCCGGGAATGATCGAGACGGTAAAGAGTAGCGGGCACGCTGCTGCTGGTCTGGTTAACCTTCGCGGTGCTGCTGCTGCCGCGCGCCCGGTGATAGGCGCTGTAGCGACTGGGCTTATGGGCGCTGGAGGAGCGGCGGGGTTGTTTGGCAGAGGATTAGCAGGCCTTGCATTCGGCGGTCTTGGTCCGGTGGGTATAGCGTTGTTAGGAACGCAAGTTGCGTTGGGAGCATGGAGCGCTTACTCGGATGCCGCAAAAGAAAAGGCCAAGGCTCTAGAGGAACAGCTCAAAACTTTAGCCGATGCGGGTAAACAGATACGGAATATCGGCGCCCAGATTGAGCAGGCGGGTAAAGCCCTCGAAGCGAAGACGAACTTTGCCAAGATCGAAGCCGATCAAGAGAAAGGGCGGCGGGGAGTTAGAGAACAATTCGAAAAATTAATTACGGACGAAAAACTCACTGGCGAACAGCAAGCCGCGCTTAGACAACAACGAAATGAGAAGCTCGCTGCTCTCGATGAACTTGGCATAAAAACTCACATCGCGCGGGCGAGAGACTTAGCGGACGCTGTCGGCAAAGTGAACGCTGTAGAGGCAACAAACGTACAGCAGAGTGCCCTGCGAAGCGCAAAAGCCGCCGAAGAGGCCGGCGCGCTCAATGAAGTGGCAAACGCCTATCGCCGGGTAGCCGAGGCCGCCGAATTCCGCCTTAAGGTGGTTGATAGCGCCGAGAAGGCCGCGCGCGGGGGCAAGGCGGGTGAGGGCTTCACATCGGCGTTCGGCGACATAGGCAAACAACTGAGCGAGATGACGAAGTACGGCGCTCAGTTCGGTTTTCTCGACGAGGGAAAACTTCAAAATCTGAATCTTCTAATCCAAGGCTTCGGCAAGGCGCTGGAAAAAGAATTTGGCATCGATATTCCTCCGGCCCTGCAGGCGACGCAGCAGAGGTTTCAGGGGATTATCGATCAGCTTGCCCAAAAATACAAAGTTCAATTAGACACAGTGGACGCGCAGGACGCGCTAAACCAGGCTACGGCGAAGCTCGATGAATTCAGTGGCAAGGTCGCCACGCCGATCAAGCTCATAATGGACCCTTCCGGTATTAAGGGGATCTTCGATGATGCCTCCAGCATGCTCGACGCGCTCAGGGCAAAAGCCGCGGTGCCGATCATTCAGGAAATAAACGTTGTTGTGACTAAGAGCTCCCCGACACTCCCCTTTTCCGAATACTTTGGCCCCGGGGGATACGCGGAAGGAGTGCTTAGCGATTTTGCCAATAACGCCGCCGCCATGCCGCTCAATTTTAATACTGATCTTTTGACCCCGATCGTCAACACGCTCGACGCCATCTCCCGGGCGCGCCTCAGTTCGGCTCATATGGCCGGACTGCTCCTGGGGCCTCAAACCGGAATACACCCAAGCTTTTATGACACAATGGGAAATTGGAATAACACCCTGATTGCAGAGGGTCAAAAAACCCTTGCTTTTTTAATGAATCTCGCCGGACGAACAGGCGGAGGGGGAGCCGGTGGTGGTGGGATAAATCTTACCATCAATAACGATTTTACCAACTCCGTCGTTACGTCGGACGCAGCGGCGGCGATAGTGAGAGACCTGCCCAAGCAGATCGCCAGCGCCGTGCGCAGCGCTACGGGCGTGGACGTGAGCAACCGGGTACACAACTAATATGGCAGCTTTGTCCGCAGATAGAGAGACTCCGATCGCGCCGCTCGCCCCCGGTGTGAGCTTGCCGGTCGCCGCCTCGACGATAATTTATATGGGGTCGATTGTGGCAAATTTGTCTGGCGGTGGTGTAAGGCCAGCAGCGGATACAGCATCTTATATAGTGATGGGCTTGGCATTGGAGCAGCAGGACAATTCCGGCGGCGCCCTGGGAGATAAAAACATCTTGATACAAACGAATGTGCTGGCACGATTTGACGCTGTAGAAACGGTTCGTTTACATCCCGGCTCGATCCTCTATGTGGTCGACGATCACACGGTAGGAGATGCGACCGGGACCAATTCGATTAAGGCAGGAATCTGCTGGCAGAAGATCTCCCCTACGGAGGTTTGGCTCTACATGGACCCGGCGGCGGTTGTTTGATGGATAAAAAAATAACATTCAACGCCTATGTTTTAGAGAGGCACCCGAGGATCTATGGGGAAAAAGCAGGCTGGAAGATTGGTTTTCAACCGGAGGCGTGCGAGGAAATAATTGATCCTCCGCTCAATCCTGAGCCGGTTTGGGAAAATAAAGGCGTGCTCCAGCCCGCAGCGCCTTTCATTCAAGTGGGTGGGATTTTTATAGAAACGACCGATAAGGATTTTTTCAAGCTGGGCATCAGATACGAAGTGGAAGTAACGATTAAGAGGATGGCATGACCCTTCGAGAGCCTCAGGGTCATGATGAGCCCGTCGAATCATGAGCAGAGCTTTAGCAGCCGCTTTTACAACGGAGAAAGATCTTCTTTGGTCTCGTCCTTTTTGTACCGGAGTATTCCATTTTGGCGGGGCGATTGGGGATATTTACCTCGGGGAATTCAATCATGTCATAGGCGGCTACTCTCACGAAGGCATTGCCAAAAGATGGGGGGAATACAAGTCGATCATCACGGCCCAGGACGGATATTTTCAGGTCGGGAGCGCCCAGGCGACATTGATCAATCACCTGCTTTTTACCTCCGGGACGAAACGATTTTCCGACCTATGGAGCGGGCTTGGTCCGCTCGGCATCGAGGCGGATATTTATTTAAACTTCTGGCGCGGGCAGAACGACATCATCCAGCAGCTGGTCTTCGCCGCGGTCATGCGGCCCGGCCGCTACTCGCCGGACGAGTGCGACGTAGAGTTAAAGAGCATTTCGGAAAAATATTTAGACAAGCAAGTCGGCTACGTGCTCAATCAGACCGACCTGCCCTCTATCGATCCGGACGAGATCGGCAAGACGGCAAATATCCTTTACGGCACTATCTCCAAGGCGGTCGCTCAATGGGTAGTGGCGGGAAAGACCGGAGTACTCCGGGCCGACATCGACGCTGCGGTAACGACTATCCCAATCACCGACGCGGTGTACGATGCGTTCGCCGCCAGCGGCACGATTCAGATTGGCAGCGAGAAGATCGCCTATACGGGGCACGGAGGCAGCGCCGGCAGCCGGACCTTTACCGGCGGCACACGCGGCTCAGGCGGCACTACGGCGGCAGTGCATCATAAAGACGATACGATCCTTGAAATCCTTTCCGAATACACCGCGCTGGCGTCCGGGCTGGAAATTAAATCCATCGGCCAGGTCTATATCGAAAAGGACGGCAAGATCATCCCGGTTACTCCGTCATCGACCGAACTGGCCAACACGACGCTAGTAAGCGGCCAGACGTTCGCGCTGATAAAATTCACCACGCCGCCGCTGATTCCGGTCAAAGATCTGGTCTCGCTTACCGACGACATCGGCGTCTCGGATACTATCGGGATCAGCCAAGCAAATACGGAATCCAATTATGATCAAGCCGGCAGTGACCAGACGCTGTCATTCTCCACGGCGATTTCAAACAATTCGTATCAAGATGTCAGCATCTCTTTTCCTGCACAAGAAAAAACGAAATCGTCCGGCAGCTTTACCAGGAGCCTGACTTTTTTATTTCCAGCTACAAACAACAATACCGAATGGTATCTGGTTGATGGCGGCACTACGGTATTGCTCCAGGATTACACAGGCGCGCGCGCCTCTATGCCTGTCAGCGTCGTATCGAGCACATTTTGGGGGTTAAGCCTTCGGCGCAAAGGCATCGGAGTAGGCCGTTCCGATACGGTGACGGTAAATGTTTCCAGCAAGAGAGATTCCTATCTTATTTCCGTCGCTGCTTCTAAAACAGGTTCAGCCTCAAAGACCGGCGCCGCCTCATTGCCCACAACCAGCACGGCCGAGGCGCTGATCGGGCGTGTGCTATTCGACGCCGAGGGCTGCAAGGATGACGGATCGGGCACCTATACCGGAGTAGCATCGGCTCTCATAGAAAAATCCGCCGATGTAATGCACCACCTGGCTCGCGTGCCCGGCGCGGTACCGCTCGCGCGCATCGATGTGACGAGCTTTCAGACCGCCAGGACGGACGCCCCGGCCTCATACAAATTTGCCGGAGTCGTAACGGATCGTTCGACAACTCTTCGTGAGCTGCTGCTCGCCCTGGGCGCGCAATGCCGCACGCGGCCGGAATGGCCGGCAGACAAGCTCCAGGCGCGCTTTATCAAGTCAAGCTATGCCGCTGTTTCGGCCAAGGCGATCACCCGCGACGCCATCAATCGCGCCTCCCTTAGCTGCCGTCTCGGACCGGAGGAGGATCTGATCAACGCGGTGGCCATCCGCTATGGCAGGGATTGGACCAAGAGCCGGGCCGAAGATGCGTTCGCCGTGATCACTCCGGAGGCCACCGACGCGACCTCGATTTCTCTTTATGGCACGCGGCGGAAAGCGGAAAGGTTTTGGTACGACTTTATCAAGGCGGACAATTCCACGATGGCCAACGACATGAGGGATTTTAGAGTGGCGGAACTCAAAAATCCGGCGCGCTATATTGATATCGTCGGCTTTCTCGATCAATTCGAGATGCTCCCTGGAGATCTCTTCGCGCCCAATTATCTCGACGACAATGACAATGTTTTCGACGGCCTGGATGGCACGGTAAAGTTCATCGTCGAAGAGGCGGGCTTTGCCCCGGGCATTCTCTCGAGGGAGCAGGGACCGAAGATGCGATTTGTTCTGAGGGAGGTGGCGTAGGGACGCGAATTATGGCGCTCGAAAAATTAGAATACCCGGCGACAGGCACAGTGACCGAGAGTTGGTTGCCTACGCGCAATCCCTCCTATGCCGGAGCGCCGCGCCGGAAAAACTACCGGATGGCTGCCGACGAGAGCGCGGGAAATCAGCTATACGCTTACGGCTCCGTGCTCTGGACCTATCTGCTCACCAGGCAATACGGGAGCCTGTCGGACGCCGAATGGTCCTCACTGGAAAACTTTGCCGACATGGTCGGCGCTAACTATTTTAAATTCACCGACCCTAACGGCGTCCCGTGGAAGGTAAAATTTGCCGACTTCGAACGTCCCTCACTGCCCGTGCGGGGCGACAGATGGGACGCGGACTTTACCCTCCGCGCCGAGCTGAAGCCGCATCCCTCTCTCAGCAAAATCCCCGCGCAATTCCACAAATATCTTCTCTTCTACGCCCCGCTCACGAGCAACCTGGATGCCTTCTCCCGCTGGGATCCGACTGCGACTTTTTCCCGTTCGACGACCGGCACCTATCGGAACAGCGCCGGGATAATGGTCACGGCCGCAGCCAATGCCGCCCGGCATGAATACAGCAATGCCGGCGTGGCCCTCGGAGTGCTGATAGAGCCGCAGCGGACCAATCAGTTTTTAAGAAGCGAGCAGTTCGATAACGCATCCTGGACCAAAAACAACGGTAATATCGCCGCCGATCAGATCGCCGCGCCGGACAACACCACGACTGCGGATAAATTTACAGAGGTTTTTGCCGCCGGCACCCAGCATGGCGTCGAACAGGTGGTTAGTTTGTCCGACAATCAGGATATCACCATCTCGGTTTTCGCCCGCGGCGGCGTCAATCGAGACTGGATTTTTCTGCAACTAGGCAAGCGCGATGGCACGGTCAAGCGCGCTTGGTTCAATATTACCACCGGCACAAAAGGCTCCGTCGATTCTGGAGGCACGTCACGCATCGAGGCTTGGACCAATTCGTGGTATCGTTGTAGTTTGAGCATCAATGTCGGTGCGGGTGCCAGTTCCCCTTCGGCATTTATTTGCGCCTCAGAGGGCGACGGATCAATCACTCATGGCGGCGATCCTGCCTACGGGATGTATCTATGGGGCGCGCAGCACGAAGTTGGCACGTCCCCCACCAGCTATATCCCAACAGTGGGATCCACTGTCACGCGCAACGCGGACGATCTCACCTACCTCGCCACCGGACATATTCTCAGCATCGCAGGCACTATAGCGGTAGTCGGCGACGGCCGATCGGGCCATAGCCCGATCACGCTCGTTCAGGTAGATGATGGCGGCGACAATAATCGATTTGTGCTGCTAGGCAATGCCGCTCAACCACAATTCACGGTCATCTCCGGCGGCGCGACCCAGGCATCAATTCTCGCGGCCGGCGGCGCCGATGATTTTACCGATCTTACGCAGAAAAAGCTCATCGGCTGTTTTGCCGCCAATGATTTCGAGCTGCTCTCCAGCGCCGTCTCGCGCGGCACAGACACGAGCGGTTCTGTGCCAAGCGGTATGACAACGATCCGTATCGGGGACAGCGCTAGCGCAGGCTCTGAGAACAATGGCCATATCAGGGATATCTGCATCTTCGCCAAGAGGTTGACGGTTGCAGAGGCCCAGACGCTATCTAACGCCCTGTGAGAATCTGGCTAGACAATTGGTTCGACTCCGGTTATCACTGTCACAGCGGATAAGGCAGACCTACAATGGCGATTCTCCTGCTGTATTGTATAGATATTGCTCTTGCACACCGGTCGTTTTAATCGCGTGCTCCAGGCGCTTTCAAAATGATGTTTGAGCGCAAAAAGTTGGGTTCTGCCTGTGGAAAAGTTGGCTTTTTTTCGTTGCAAATAATTTGAACATTTTTTGCAATTAATTTGCAAAGCCACAATAAGAGCAATGAGAACGACGAGGACTATCCCT
>Ga0209212_1002814_pt1 | contig 23960 bp, 15 predicted proteins | sample RifGroC2_FD_183996 | JGI IMG/M metagenome (GOLD analysis project Ga0209212, IMG submission 183996) | Groundwater microbial communities from Rifle, Colorado, USA - Groundwater C2 (SPAdes) (version 2) | ecosystem: Environmental > Aquatic > Deep subsurface > Groundwater | place: Rifle, Colorado... | reverse complement strand
CGTATGATCATTCCACTTTATTTTTTCCAGATGCGATTGCGCATACGGCCCGAAATCAACATATCCGTTTCCATCAACCCATTCTTCCGGCTCAAATGCGTAATCAATTCTGTATTGTCTGTATATAACTCCAAATCCCTTCACCACCCAGTTCGTAACATGATGAAAAGGTTCGGAAATATAGTTTTCAATTGATTCCTTCAGTTTCGTAATCTCTGTCTTATAGGTCATTACATCGATGTCATGGGGCAAAACATCGATTCCCCGGACATATAAAGCGGCGCTCCCGGCAAGCCACCATTTTATTCCGTTATTTTCATGAACGGAACATATCCATTCAATCGTATTATCTATGATATTTCTATCGTTTTTATGAATATTTTTTTCTTTATCCAGAAGATAGTTATTGTAATTAGTTTCGAGCAATTGTCCGTCATGGTCGAACATCAGGCTGGCCGGATAGATTCTTCTGTAGATGCCGTTTTCATCACGCTCAAAATACATCGATTTCAGTTCGCTCTCAGAAACGCCTGAACGATCCGACACTTTATAAACAAAAGCATTGCCTTCGCGGCTGACCTGTATTTTCATGGATACTCCATTAATGATTTTTTGTTATAATACTTTGTGTTATATACTTTACTGTCGGTTGCAGTATGTTCCAAAATGGAACTAACTGATTCCTCGGTCAATTCGCCTGAATCAAAGATGTTCTTCAGGTGTTTGGTGATTGCAGGACGTTGAACGCCAAAAAGTTCCGCAATCGCTTTTTGCGTTAACCAGACTGTTTCGTCTTAAAAAAAGACTTCGACTTTTACTTTGCCGCTATTTGAAGTATAAAGAAGAAAGTTAGATTGGCTAAGAGATAATTGTTTTTTCTTAAATTGACGTTTATTTTCTACTTTACGATTTCCCAATGTCCTGAACGATTGTTGCCTATGCGGACTAAAGTGCCTTTTTCTTTTAAAGCGGCGATCTGTTTTTTAACTGCCCTTTCCGTAATGCCCATTTTTTCAGACAATTTTCGTGCAGTAATACCTGGATTATCTTTTATCATGTCAAGAAGCAATGGTGAACTTAATGGTGAACTTTTTTTCTTATGGTCCAGATCGCCACTGCCGCTTGTTGGTCTGTAAAAGATCACATAGAAGCCAGAATGGGTGTTTTTGAATTCGACCTTAACTTTGTTCGCTTTGCATTCGTCGTATATTATCTTGATGCCTGATCCCCATTTTTCAATCTCTTTTGTGTAATAGAAAATTTCGGCGATCAATGGGTTTCTTAACACGGATTCCTGTTCACCATTGATAAAATCCTCAGGTTTAAGCCATTCGGGAAATATACGTTTTGTTTTTAATTAAAATCAATGCTCCGGTTTTTACTTTATCTAGTGAAAATATTTCTCGAATTAATATTTGCGAATCGGATAATGCTTCGTGGTAAGGTTAGTTTCATAACTCATTTTTAAATTTCTGTTATAGAAATCTTCAATATGATAAAACTGTTGTGTTTACTCATTTAATGTTCTTTTATACATGCCGGGGTGTTCTTGTTTTGTGGAGCAGGAGCTAACTAAATAAATGGTTTTATTTCAAAAACAATTGTATTTCCTTAACGCATTTATTTACATCGGCATGTATCTCCGAACCCGTGTACCTGAGAACTTTATATCCAAGCAATTGCAGTATTCGGTCCTGGGTCCGGTCTTTTATAACGGAATCCTTGTTGTAATGGAATTCGAAGCCATCGCAATAAATCGCAATTTTTGGCGAATCAAGGTAAAAATCCAAAATTGTCAATAATTGCTCATTATAATATATTCTTTGCTGAGTTATAAAATTAATGCCGGACGCAGTAAGCGCGTTGGATAAAATCTGTTCAATAGGCGATCCGCAAGAATTACTGTGCGGTACAGCAAATTGGCTCCCAATTTTTTTATTTTTTTTATAATCAACAAAATACTTCGGCATTCCGACCCATGACTTATATAAATGAATTCTGGTAATTTCCTTTCCTTGATTGCCTGAAAGAAAATATTTGGATAATATTTTAAGTAATTCGGCTTCGTTTTTCGAAGTATTTTCTGAGGCGCGTATAACGTTTAAATTATCGCAAATATCTTTGTTAACAGTATATTGATAGCCTAACATCGAATTTTCATTATCATGCGGAAGATTTTTACGATCGGTTAATTTATAATAATGAAATGGCCGGCCGTCGGCCTGTATAAAATAAATTTCAGTGACTTTAAAATCAAAAAAATTATTTAATTCTTCGACAGCACTGATCAGCTTATCGGGCGAATCATATTCTTCCTTCAAATAAAAACTTAGAAAAAATCTGTAATTTTCAGATTCTAATTTTATAGTTATCTTTTTCAACATACTATCCCTCTTTTCATCCTAAGAATAGTCTTTCAACCTCATTCACTGCAGCTCTTACATAATCAGTGTTATCTGCAATTTTTCAGGCGGTCACAGAAGTATTTCTATCGTCGCTTCGTCCTTGAAGAATCCTCTATCATAAAAGCCGCGCTTTTTTTCAGGTATGAATTCGACGGTCTTAACCTGAAGCACTCTATCGGCGAAAGCGGGGTCGCTTACTTCAATCTCAAACGTATCATAGACGATATTAAAAATCTCGAATTCGAATTCGCCATTTTCATCCGACAGGACATTGATTTCCGGTTTTCTTACCTTCAGAGCCATTCCCTGAACCGGCTTATGGTCTTCTTTTCTTCTTACCACGCCGCGTATGTTTTGGATTCTTAAAAGCTGCGACAGAAAAGGCTCGCGCGGGCCGCCGTATTTGCAGGCCATCGGTTCGTGGAAATATCCATCTGATAAATATTTAAAATATATATCTTCATCATCGCGTTTTTTATCTTCAGAAACTGTTTTCTGGTTGAAAAAATCGATGAATAAAAAAATAGCCAGTATTGCCAGCGCGACGACACTGATGAAATATTTTTTTAATTTCAATATTAATTTTCTAATCATTTAATTGAATACCTTCTCAAAGTCATATTTCTTAAATTTGCTCACTGCGCCCGCCGCTTTGAGTTTTTTGAAAATATTTATATTTTTATCGTCTTTCCAGTAACAATATAGGTATGCAAGATCAAGGGCAGTCATTCCGTCTGAGTTTAAGGCATTTACTCCTGCGCCTCTTTTTATAAGCAATTCGACCACCATGGGATTTCTTGCGCGAACGGCAAACATCAAGGGAGTCCAATTATCCTGGGCAGTCTGATTTACGTCCGCTCCCCTGTCAAGCAGCTCATCGATCACACCGGGATCGTTTTTATTCGCACATGCCCCGAATATCGGCGTAATTTTTAATTCGTCCGTGCTCATGGCGTTGACGTCGGCGCCGTGATCGATCATCGCCTTGATAAGATTCCGGTCTGCCCTCATAGAATTGATGGAAAGAGGCGTGTAACCCAAATCGTTCCGGCCGTTTATTTCACAACCAGCTTTAATAAGCAGTTCAAGTGTTTTTATGCCCTCTTCGCCTTTTTGCCGGTAATATGGGCGATCAGAAATAAAAAATAACGCATTGCCGCCACAACCGGGCATATCTTGAAGCTGGTACCATCCTCTTCCAGTTATTACGCAGCCGTTTTCGTAATCGAGTGAATCGCACAACCTGGCTGGACTATAATGTCGCTGATTTTTTTCGCTAGTAAAGTTATTATTGGTTCGAGCGTTGACATTGATACCCTTTTTAATCAAGTATTCAAGCATATTATGATCGTTATTAATCACGGAGCTGAAAAAAATCGGTTCGGAATAATTGTTACAACCTTTTTTAATTCTTTCATTGAAATCGATACCGGCCAAAATTAACAAATCGGCCCAATCGTTTTTTCCTTTTTCAATTGCATCACTCAGCAAATCATAAAAACTCGAAATATTTAAAGAAGCGGGCAATTTTACAATAAAATCTTTCACCGGATCATAGCCGCAAACAATCGAAAATTTTATCATTTTAGCGAATGCTGAAGCATTGTTCATATAATATGGATCGGCGCCCCTGTCAAGAAGCAGTTTGACAAGTTCATATGAAAATTCTATCATGTAATCGCCTTCGAATACGATCGCGGCCCCCAGAATCGTCGTCTTCATCCCTGTAAAGTCATTTACCTTCGCTCCGTGATCAATCAAATATTTCGCTTTCAAAAAATCCTTTTCGAATGCCGCCTTGGCCAGCATACTGTTCCCACAGGAGTCTTTAAAATTTATATTGGACCCTTTCTTCCTGATTTTTTTGAGAGTGTTCAGAGCTTCATTCAAGTCAGCGCCCCTGCTTTTGAGAAGCTCAACGGCTTCAGTCCTATAGCTCATCAAGGCCTCGCAAAGCGCGTCGATCCCGTTCGCATTCTTTTTATTTATGTCAGCTCTGCCTTTAATCAATAATTCTATCGATTCAGTATGGCCTGCCATTGAAGCATACATTAAAGGCGTGGTCCCGTCGTCCGTTCCGAGGTTTGGATCGGCGCCTTTTTTTAATATGTAAGACACGAGGTCATTTTTGCCATACCAGGCCGCATAGCTTAAAGCGGTGAAACCGTAACAGAATTTTTTGTCGATATTTTTCATATTATCGACGAATATTTTTGTAATTCCGGATTGGTCTTTTAAAATAGATTTGAACATTGAATTAGTGCTGAGATGAGGATTGAAAGGCAATTTATCATTGGAATGAAAATTGAATCTGGTTGTTTCAATATCCTTGTCCTTCATTTTTTTTGCAAGAATTTTAACCGCTTCTTGATTTCCTAACTCTACGGCCAGCATGATCGAATTTCCTAATTCGTAATTATATTCCTTGTTCTCTAAAGATTTTTCAATGAGGATGTCAAGCAATTCGATATCGTTATCCAATACAGCAGAGTTAATATGATGGCTCTCCACATGGTTCGTCTGCTTCAGTAAATAGGATAGAATTCGACGATCATATCGACCGGATATTGCTGTTGAAATGAAGCGCTGGATATCATAATAATGATATATAATATCTTCATAATCTCCAATTAAAAATTTTATCATTTCCAAGTTATTGTTTTTACATGCAATTGAATAAATTTTATCAAAATCTTCAAGGCTTAAGAGCGAATTAAAATAAATCTCAAGGCTTTCAAGATTATTATTTTTCGCTGCGTCGAAAGCAAATATTTTCTTACTTTGAAACGAAATCTTATTATAACCTGCCTTCTCTCTTTTTTTATAGATTTCTCTCGATGCCGGCGATTTATATTTCAAATAAAACAAATTTTCAATTTTAGTTTTATCATCTTCATAAGATAAATATTTTCCTACCAAATAATGTAATGCGTTATTGCCGGCATAATCTTTGATGCTCACGTCCGTCCCCGCCTTTAATAGGCATTTTATCGGCTTTAAATCAATGTAGTTAATATTTTTTGCCAGCTTGATGAGCGCGGTTTCGCCGGAGAGATTTCTGGCGTTTACATCTGCGCCGCAATCGGTCAGCAATAATAACAGATCATTATTTTTCGTCTCCGCCGCTTTCATAAGAAGAGTGTTTTCAATGGAATCGGTGACGTTGATATCAGCCCCTGCTTCTATCAGGGCTTTCACTTCTTCCTTCAAACCGCTTTCGACGGCGGACATCAATGAGATTTCGTCTTTCCTGCTCACAGCGGTATCTTTGTTAATTGTTGGATTAATTGGCGTTTGAATTTCGGTCGGCGTCTTTTTTTCGGCTATTGGTATCGCCGCTTCTATGATGCTGGCATAACCCGATAAGCCTGTATTTTTGAGCCTTGCGATCGCTGAAAACTTGTTTTTATCGCTTGCGCCCTTTTCGATGAGAAACTTTATGATTTCTTCATTACCCGGCCTGTCCATCAATATTTCGAGCGGGCATTCGTTCAACTTGTTTTCTTTATCGACACTGGCGCCTTTTTCTATCAATGTTTTCGCCATTTCAAAATCAGGCGAGTTTCTGAGCGCCATAAATAGCGGAGTGTCGCCGTCTGAATATTCGGCATTTACGTCGGCTTCATTGTCGATCAGAAATTTGAATGCGTCGCAATCGCGGTTTATCACGGCGCACATCAAAGGCGTAAGTCCGCTTTTAACTTTTACATTGATTTTTTTTGTTTTTTCGAGCACTCCTTTAACGTCTCGGAATTCTTTATTATAAATTTTTTTTATGACAGCTTCTGAAATGTCGAGCCCGCGTGTGCCTAAAAGTTCGAATATTTCGGGGTCTTTAGCACAAGCAACAGCGTCTTGATAAAATGAATATTCAAAGTTATCTTTAAAGTTGCAGTTATCCGCAAGGACCTTTACGATCTCGAGTGAATTGTCCTTTAATGCCTTTTCCAGAATATTGTAAGGGTATAAATCATCGGGATAAGATTTGATTAAAAATTCTATGACGTTACGGTTAGGGTATAAATTATATTTGTATTTGCGATCATTGTTTTCCAATATCGCTTTTGCATCTGCATTACAAAAAATTGCAAGCCTGACGAGCGGCACGCTGTCGTGTTCGGCGGCATAAATGAAAAATTGATCGGCATTGATATGAAGATAGTAATACAACAATGCGGCAAAACAGGATAAAAGAAACAAAATTTTTATGTATTTTTTCATACGGCTCAATCTTTTTTATTATATTACATTTTATGGCATTGTCAACATTAAATTTTTAGTTATTTTCAGCCCAATCTTTACAAATGATTGTCGCTTGTTCAAGAACAGTTTCAGTCGCTTTTTGCTGTTTGTCAGGCGGGTATCCATACTTTCTCAATATTTTTTTTATGGAAAGTCTTATAGCCGCTTGAATGCTTTCTCTTAATGTCCAATCAATTTTGACATTTTTTCTAATAGTTTCAACAAGTTCTCTGGCAATCATTTTTAATGTTTCATCGCCCAGGACTTTTACAGCGCTGTCATTAACTTCAAGGGCATCGTAAAACGCGAGTTCATCATCATTCAATTTTAATTTTTCGCCGCGTTTTAGCGATTCGCGCATGTTTTTGGCAAGTTCGATTAGTTCTTCAATAATTTTTGCTGTTTCGATTGTTTTATTTTGATATTTTTTAATCGTTTTTTCGAGCAATTCGGCAAATGATCTTCCTGTGATTAAATTCTTCTTCGTTCTTAATTTTATTTCGTCATTCAATAATTTTTTTAGCAATTCAATCGCGACATTTTTTTGCTTGATTCCGCGTATTTCATCTAAAAATTCATCTGATAATATTGAAATATCAGGTTTTTTCAAACCCGCGGCGTCAAAAATATCGATTATTTGATCGCTCGAAACGGCTTTCGAAACAATTTGTCTGATTGCGGAATCGAGATTATCGGGCGTCGGTTGCGGTCCAATAACGGTGCTTTTAGCGATCGCGGCTTTGACGGCTTGAAAAAATGCAAGTTCATCTCGGATTTTAAGCGCTTCGACATGTGGAACCGCAAGAGCAAACGCTTTTGATAGTTCAACGACGTGTTTTATGAATCTTTCGCGTCCATTATCCTGATTTAAAATATGCTCGATCGTTTCAAGAATTATCGTCATTTTTTCTTTCACTGAAGACGTGAAAAATTTCTTGTATTCATAACCGTGAAGCATATTTTTAATAATTTCATATTTTTCGAGCATGACTTTAACCGCATCGTCTTTATTAAATGTTGGTTTGCCTTTGCCGCCGCTTTCGGTGTAGTCTATAAGCGCGCTTTTTAATTCGCCGGCTATTCCTATATAGTCAACAATTAATCCGCCGGGCTTATCTTTAAAAACTCGGTTAACTCTGGCGATTGCCTGCATAAGTCCATGTCCGCGCATCGGCTTATCGACATACATCGTGTGAAGGCATGGTGCGTCAAAGCCGGTAAGCCACATATCGCGGACGATTGCGAGTTTAATCGGCGATGATGGGTTTTTAAATACTTCGGCGATTTTTTGCCGTCTTTGTTTGTTTCTGATTTGTTCCTGCCATTCAACCGGATCGGTCGCCGAACCCGTCATAATGACTTTTAAAAAGCCGGTTTCGTCATTTTCGTTATGCCACTGGGGCCGTAATTTTATAATTTCATTATATAGCTCAACGCAAATTCTACGGCTCATGCAAACGATCATGCCTTTACCGTCGATGATTTCAAGCCGCTTTTCAAAATGATCGACGATATCTTCGGCGATTTTTTTGATTCGCTTTTCGCTTCCGACAATCGCTTCTACTCGCGCCCACTTTGTTTTTAAACTTTCTTTTACATATTCTTCCTCAAATTCGGTAACTTCTTCAAATTCTCCGTCAATTTTCGGTTTTTCTTCTTCCTTCAATTCAAGTTTCGCAAGGCGGCTTTCATAATATATTTTGACCGTCGCGCCATCATTTACAGCGCGTTCAATATCGTAAATGTCAATGTAATCGCCAAAAACCGCCGGAGTGTTTTTATCGGCCTTTTCAATCGGCGTTCCGGTAAAGCCTATAAATGAAGCGTTAGGAAGCGCATCACGCATATGTCTTGCAAAGCCGTCAATAAAATCATATTGGCTGCGGTGCGCTTCATCGGCAATTACAATAATGTTTTTTCTATCCGATAGCATCGGATACTTTTCACCTTTTATTTCAGGAAAGAACTTTTGTATCGTAGTAAATACAATTCCGCCGGAAGCGACTTTCAACAACTCTTTCAGTTGGTCTCGCGATTCGGCTTTCACAGGCTCCTGCCTTAAGAGGTCCTGGCAGTTACAGAAAGTTTCAAATAATTGGCTGTCCAGATCGTTTCTGTCGGTAAGCATTATAACGGTCGGATTGTCGAGTTTCAAAACGAGTTTTCCGGTGTAAAAGACCATTATCAAACTTTTTCCTGAACCCTGCGTATGCCATATAACGCCGGCGCGCCTGTCGCCTTTTGTCGTGGCTGCATTGACGGTCGATGAAATCGCTTTATTGACGGCATGATATTGATGATATGCGGCGGCTTTCTTGATTAATCCTTTTTCGTTTTTTTCAAAAACGATGAAGTGGCGTAAAATGTCAAGTAATCTTCGCTTTTCAAAAATTCCTTTTATGAGGACTTCCATTTGCGGCATCGTCGATTTGGCGATTTCCACTCCATCAATCGTTTTCCATGGCATAAATCTTTCTTTATCGGACGAAATGGTGCCCGAACGCGCTTCGATTCCATCGCTTATGACGACGATTTCGTTATAATGAAAAAGCGTGGGTATCTGGCTTTTATAAGTTTGTATTTGATTGAAGGCGCTCCATATCGTAGCGTTTTCATCGGAAGGATTTTTCAATTCGATTACCGATATCGGAATGCCGTTAACGAAAACAACTATATCCGGCCTTCTGTTATGGTTGTTTTCGATGATAGAAAATTGATTTACAGCCAAAAATTCATTATTTTCGGGATTTTCAAAGTCTATCGGCCATATTTTATCGTTAATGATTCGGCCTTCGCGGTTTCTGTATTCGACGTCGATCCCTTCGGTCAAATATTTGTGTATGATTTTGTTGTTCACATCAAGCCGTGGCCCGCGTGTTCGCAATAATTTTTTGACCGCTTCGTCTATAGCGTCTTCCGAAAAGTTTGGATTCAGTCTGTCAATCGCATCTTTAAGCCTTCCGGTCAATATTACATCGAGATAATTTTGACGTTCAGGATTCTGGCCGTCAGGTGAAATATCAGGGCCGAAAACAATCTGATAGCCGAGTTCCTCGAAAATTTCGAGCGCAGCTTCTTCGATATGCGATTCGTTTAAGTGTTGAGACATATATCCTGTTGCTCCATTTAAGTTATGCTGCTAATTCATCACGCATTTTATCACGATTGCTCCATAAAATTGGAGTAATATTGTAATTTTGAAGCGCATCGGTAACTGGTGATGTTATTTCGGTTTCATGGTCGTTAAGAAAAACATAAGCTTTTGAATTGACTAATCGAATTTCTTTAGTATCAACCCATGCAAAGGCAAGCGATTGTGCATTATCTCTTTTAGGATGATTTATTGTATGTAAAATGCGTTCGGGTTTATTTCGAGATTTTGGAATTACAAAATCAAATAAATGGTCAAATCCTGATTTTCCGGTAAACTTGACTTTAGGCGTGTAGCGGATTTCATGAAGATCAAGCCATGACTCAACGTCTTCATAGAAAAGACTTGCTACAATTGGTGATGCAACATAAAAAATATCATTAACGGCAAGAATCGCCTGGACTATATTGTGTTTGCAAACCGAAAAATTTTCAACAGTGGCATGTATTTCAAGCGCAGTTTTCTGAAGACGAACTCCGAAACCATTAAGGATCACATTAAGCAAATCTTTACGTTTTTGGCTACTTAATTTACATCCGCATTGTTCCAAATCTTCAATAGTGTATCCATCATCAGTTAAAATGAATTTGCCATTTTCTTTTTTTGCATAAATTTGTATATAATCGTTATGTCTGTCAAGATACGGAGTGGTTATCTCGACCCAGTTTTCAATCTGGCGGATTTGTGTCTTATCCTTTAACCAATGTATGTAGTCATCTAGTAACTTTTTAATATCATTAATCATATAAAAAGGCCTCTTTCAATAAATGGCGTCTGTGTGATATTACACAATCGCATGAAATCACCCAATGTTTGCCATAAATCAGATGTGTTGCTAATTTTATCTTTTGTTACAGGATATGCCCATTTATCACCATAACCTTCGCGATACAGATGAATGTGCGGGCTATTAACTTCTTCTCCATCGGGATTTCGGTGAGGAGAACCTCCGAAGTCGAGCCTGACAAGTACAATAACCTGACGAGCTCTATTTTGATATTTTCCTTTAAGCAAATCAATTTTTCCACGGCTAATATCAAGTAAAAACTGCTCGCGCTTATCGAACGATTGAAGAGGGATCAAAAGAGAGCCGCCATCAGTAGGAAAATCATATGGCGTATCTCCAACACGATGTTTTTCTAATGATATTAATGCATCTGCCTCTGATTGCTTGAGATTAATTTCTGACATAAAATAATCCTTTCAATAATTCAAGTTACAAAATCAATTGTCTATCGTTACTCTGATTTTTCCTGACATAAGTTTGGGCAATAATAAATCACGTAGTTCAGTTAAAATATTAATTTCCTTAGTTATTTCATATATTTTTAAATCAATAGGATTAACTAATTTTTCAAACATTTTTATTATAGATTCTTCGGGTATTATCGCTTCAATATTTTCAAAGTTTGTTTTATTAATTGACCCGAAAACCGTTCCTTCACTTTCAAAACCTTGAAATATAGGTTTAAGCGAGGTAATTTTATAAAAAGTATAAGAAAAATAATTGTTTTTATGAATGACGGCAGACAGCCCTCTTCCAATACAGCATTTGTCCAACGCCATATTAATATCGCCGACAGGAGCTCTCACACTGACAAGTGTATTAAACTTTTCAGCAAATCTTTGCGGCTTAACGCAAAATATTCTTGGTTTCGGAAATCTAAAATCAAAATCGGTTCTTCCTTGATAAAACAATATTCCATCACTATTTTCATTATATGATTCGCCCGGTGGAGATTGTCCCATTGTAATATTAAATTCTTCTTTTAACGAACTCATCCTCCACCCCTTCGGAATTTCTCCGAACTCTGTCTCAACCATTTTCCCACCGCTTGATTTATAAGGTTTTCCATTTTCATCAGGAAATTCAAAATCAATGAACCATTGTTTGAAAATCGCTTGTGCTGTTTTTTCAAGCGTTTCGTTCATCTTGCGATTAAGTTCGATTTTGTCGTCGAGAGATGAAAGAATTGAGGCGATAGATTTTTGCTCGTCTAACTTGGGAAATGAAAATTCAATTTTTTTTAATGCGCTTCCTGATAACTCACCAAAAGTTGTTCCAGAAGAATTAGCAATTAGAACCTCTTTACTGCTTTTTAACAAATAATAAATGAATTCAGAACTATAATTTTTTTTAGGAATAAGACTTCGAAAACCTTGATTAGTAGTAACCTCATTAGACGCAATGGCAACATATCCAATAGGAGCTCTGGTTGTTAATAATACAGCCCCTTTTGGTAAAATTTTGGCACTACAATTTTCTAAGCCTTTTTTTGTTATGCATCTCTCGCCCCTTGAAATATAAACATTTTCATAATTTGATAAATCTTTAGGTGTAATCCAAGGAATTTCATTTCCAAAATAATCTGAGTTTTTTGTAGATGGCGTTCCTCCGCCTATGACTTCTGCAATTTCATTAATACTTTTAAGGTCCCATCCATCAGGCAAGTCATTTTCATCACTAAAATTATCTTGAGCTTTTTGAATCACTTCATATTTTTCATTAATAATTTTTCTGAAATTATTTGAAATTGCGTTCCAATCAAGAACGTCAACGCGATACGGCAGATTCGATTCTTCAAATGCTTCTTTAATTTCTAAAATTGTATTTGAATCAATTTTTTCATTTCCGACGATTACCAGATCGAGGTCTGAATATTTTTTCGCTTTTCCCTTGCAGCGTGAACCGAATGCACGAACTTCAAATGAAGGCACAAAGCGTTTAAGGATATCAATAATTATTTTTAGATGTTCGGGTAAAACATCAATCATTTCGATCTCCTATAGATTTTAATAATGCCTTAGCATCTTTATGAAATTGCCTGGCCGATTTAAAAATTTCCAGGGCGATAAGTTCGTCGTAAGTATGCGATGTTTTATTTCTTAATTCGTGATAAGCGAGCCAGCCGTCAAAATCTTCTATCAATAAATTTTCAGCGGCGTACCGGAATAACTGCTTTCTTGTTATACCGGCCGTAAAACTTTCGCTATGATTCACATCGAGCCAGCGTTTCATGAATTTCCAGCATAGCTCGTATGTAAATTCAAAATTTTGAATTACTCCAGCTTTAACTACTTCTATTTCGTTCTTGCTGAATTTTCCACTATTAATGAAATGATCGGCGACGTCCAGAGCGTTTTCTAAAGAAGCGACGGCATCAGTCAGGCTGCTCAAGTCAAGGGCCATGTTCTCACCTCAAATATATTCATAATTTATATTATACACCAAAACCAATTTTTTTCAAGTTTTCTTTTATTTTTTTCTCAAGTTCGTCAGATTGCTTAAATTGTTCTGAAAGTTCAGACGTTAGTTTTTTCATCTTTTCTTCAAATAATTCGTTATCTTCTTCGACATCTTCTGAACCGACATAACGTCCTGGCGTAAGAACATAGCCATTGTTTTTTACTTCTTCGAGTTTCGCCGACTTACAAAAGCCCTTCACGTCTTCATATTTAGAACCTTCACGCCGCCACTCGTGGTATGTTTCTGAAATTCTTCGTATATCTTCAGCGGTAAGTTCTTTGTGTCGTCTATCGATCATAAATCCCATTTTTCGAGCGTCTATAAAAAGGATCTCACCGGCACGATTTCTAAATTTGCCTTGCTTTTTCTTGTTTTTCGATACAAACCACAGGCAGGCCGGAATTGCCGTATTGTAGAATAGTTGCCCTGGCAGCGCAACCATGCAGTCAACAAGATCGGCTTCAATAATATTTTTTCTGATTTCGCCTTCATTCGATGTATTCGACGACATAGAACCGTTCGCCAATACAAATCCCGCTACTCCGCTTGAGCCAAGGTGGTGAATGAAATGTTGGACCCATGCATAGTTAGCGTTTCCAGTTGGAGGTGTTCCATACTTCCATCTTACATCGGTCTTTATTAATTCGCCCTTCCAATCGCTATCGTTAAATGGCGGATTTGCTAAAATAAAATCAGCCTTTAAATCTTTGTGTGCATCATTTAAAAAGCTGCCTTCGTTATTCCAGCGTATATCTTCTGGAATCGATCTTATCGCAAGGTTCATTTTACACAGGCGCCATGTGGTCTGGTTCGACTCCTGACCATAGATCGCTATATCGCCTATCGAACCGCCGTGCGCTTCGACAAATTTTTCGCTCTGGACGAACATTCCGCCCGAGCCGCAGCAAGGGTCAAAAATTCTACCCTTATATGGTTCAATCATTTCGACGAGCACTTTAACGATACACGCCGGAGTATAAAACTGCCCGCCGCGTTTGCCTTCGGCGTCCGCGAATTGTCCAAGAAAGTATTCATACACTCTGCCGAGTATGTCTTTGCTTTTGCTTTCAACGTCGCCAAGTCCTATCGTTCCGATAACGTCGATCAATTCACCAAGTCTTTGTTTATCAAGCGCCGGCCTCGCATAGTTTTTCGGTAAAACGCCTTTTAATTTTGGATTATCACGTTCTATGGCGTCCATGGCATCATCAATCGTTTTACCAATTGTTGGCTGCTTTGCGTTCTTCTGCAAATGTTCCCATCTTGCCTCTTTGGGAATCCAGAATATGCTTTTTGCAATATATTCGTCTCGGTCTTCTGGATCAGAGCCGTTCTTCTTGTCATTTAACAAAACCTGATATAATTCGTTAAATGAATCAGAAACGTATTTCAAAAAAATCAGGCCGAGAACAACATGTTTATATTCGGCAGCGTCCATGTTGTTTCGCATTTTATCGGCGGTTTGCCAGAGCTTTTGTTCGAGATTATTTATGTTACTATTATCGTTTTTATTTGCCATAATTTCCTTCCAATATACTTTTAACCGTTATTATACACAATAAATCTTTTTTTTCAATTAAAAAATTTTTTCAAAATTATTAGTATCAAATTCATCATCTTCGTTTCCATTAAAAACTTCCGTTGGATATGATAAATTTATTTTGCGAGCAATTTCTATATTACTGTTATTATTTTTTATACCGTTTTTAACACCAATTATTTACTTAATTTTTCCTCATTAATAATAATTTATTTACTTAATTTTAGAGGATTAAGAGATACCATACGATTTTGAAAATGCTCCCATCTTTCTGTGTCGACATCTTTTACATATGCAATAAGACCAGTTAAATGATTCATAAAACCAAACGCAGACCGAAACTTTTCATTTTTGGCAGTCTTTTCAATTCCATATTTTTCGGATGCATACAATAATCTATCTATTCGTTTGTATGTTTTTTTGGATATACGCGGCAATTCGCCATCTACCAGTAACCCCAATACTACTTTTCTAGAACCTGGTCTAGCGATTGATGTCTTTTTAGTATTTACTTTAAATCCTTGGTCAAAAATGATTTTAACTATTTGATTATGTATAGTATCTATTGATAAATTTGAAGGAATGTCACGGGCGGAAATAGTTATATCATCTGCATATCTCGTATAAACAAAACCAAATTTTTGGGAATAATTAAGAAGAGCTTCATCAATATTTATTGCAGCAAGATTCGCAAGCATTGGGCTTGTTGGTGCTCCTTGAGGAAGAACACCAATTTTTTCATTATATTCAGGATATGGATAGTCACAATTTGTAACTTTATGTATCAATAAATTAATGAATTTTTTTGGAAAATGAATTGTAGTGCAAAGCCTAGCAAGTTCAAAGGATAACAATTTTCGATAACCTAATGAAATAAATATTTTATAAACATCAATTTCATTTACATCATAAAAAAAGTTTTTTAGGTCAAATTTGAATAACCATCTCGCATTACAATGTTTAATCGCACATTTTTTTATTCCCCCATCTGCATGAAATGCAAAAGATGCATGATGTGGTTTGATTTTTTGAAGTAATTCTGTATTAATAAATTGTTGTACTTTCATTAGTTCTGTTCTAACAGCATGTATAAAACGAAGTCCACCTGATTTTTTTCTTATTGGATAAACTTCATAGTTAGAGCTCTCTCTTTTTCTTAAAACGGTATTTCTAAGTAACGAATATTCAACGTTAGTTATATATGAAAGATGACGTAAAGAAAATATAACCGGCAGTCCAGCATTAATAAGATGCTGTGCATATAGTTTTATATTTTTTGCCTTTTCTTCACCTAAAACAGATAAGCTTTTTTTGTAAAGTGTGTGTACTGACCAGGTTTCCATTCACATCTCCTTGGGCCCGTAGGGGCCATGTGTATCGTGCCCCTTCCGGAGACATCGAAGGTAAAAGGGGCACGATACACAAGGACGGCGCAGCCGTCATTACGATAGTTTTTTCCAGAGAAGTTTATCTAACTTCCCCACCAATAGTCGATATACAACTATTAGTTAGCCTAGAATGACTTTTATCATTACAAGGCGGCTGAACTTCAACCTAGTCAGTACACCACTTTTGTGGAATATATATTGATCGGTTATAAATATTTGTTTTATTAGATTTAGTTTGCTTTATTAATAAATCAATTCCCGCATCAGTTAATTTTAGCGATTCATCAATAAAACCTGAACTAATTGTATTTTTTATCAATTTAGTTAGTTCTTCTTTGTTAATACCTAACTTTATAGATAGTGAATCGATTCTATTAAATCTTCGCTTAATTAGAAACAATAAATCAATTAAAAGCGCTGAAATTGTTGTAGAAAAATTATATATTTTTTTATATGTTGGTTTTTCATGTAATAATGGTGAAAGCCATTCAGGGGTAGAACGTTGAGGAAATAAAGCGTTCCAATAGTTATTTGAATACCATAATATGCCAGGTATATTATTGGGTATGCTATGGTAAAAAATAGTATTAGCCATTGTTTTACCATATCCCATTCTATATTTTTTCGGAATTGAAACAGTAGTTTTACACAATTCTATAATAGCTTCAGTATTAGGACCCCAATGCTCATTATTTTTTTTTGATGAAAATTCAAATAAACTATTAAATATAATTTTAGATTGTTTGGCCTTTTTTCTTTTATAATGATTTGAACCAGGAATAGATTTTATTATTTTTTTGTCAGAATCTATATTTCTTATAATAGAATGGATATGTATGTTAATAACCCCATAACTCCACCAACTCATAATTGTTTTTGATGCCATCATCAATTTCACAAATTTTATTACACGGTTGCCGCTGCCAATAGAATCATCAATTAAAACAATATTATGAATTTGTTTTTCTTTTAACATCGATAGTGAAGGATGATCAAAAAAACATTCACTATTACCTTTTATGAAATTTGATATAATTGAACATATAAAATCTTCGCTTCCGAGGGTTGTACTTGGTCGAGTAATGTAGTTGCCTTTATCGTCCCATAAACTTTTTATTGGATTGTCATCATCAAACTTTCGTATTGAATATAATGCACAAGGCTGTCCAAAATAAGAATTTAATGATGATTTAATCCATTCTGAATAACCATTAAAATCTATAAATCGGAGATTTAATAACAAATCAATTGCGTCGGCTCTATTAGCTGAAGGAAATTGGTTAAGCCAGCTTTGGATATTTGATGACCTATTGATTGCATTAACATTAAACTGTCTAATAATCATTATAATTTTTTTTTCTCTTCAATGTTATAATAAATTTTTTCTTTTCTAGTATACAAAATTTTTTTTGAAAAATCAAGGGGTTTTTCATTTAAATCTCTTTTATGGTTCTTTTTTGTTATTTCGAGACTCTGCGAGCGCCCAGCGAGCGAGTCGAGAACAAGGACGTTAGAAAACATAAACCCCGTGGCGGCTGGGCTTTCGGCTAACGCCGGCGCGTGGACGAAGTTCGGGCGCCCCGAAAAATGCTTGCGTTTTTCGAGGGCGGCCGAATTTGGCCGAGCCAGCCACAGGGCCCGCCCGTGCTGCCGCTAACGGAGATGGTTGGGATGAGGACGGCCCCCGGCCGCCAGCCCTTTCGCATAACGCCGGTCGTTCACGAAGTTCGAGCGGTGGCCGCAGGCCACGAACCGTCTTGCAATCGATAGGAATATAATGATTTTTTAATTTAATTTTTGGAATACAAAAAAGAGTTTTGTAAATACTTTTTGGGTAACAAATCAATGGTTATCCGCAATTACGGCAAGAAATCTTTTTATTTATGGCTCATAAATGATATTTAAATGCCTAATAACGCCATTAATTTTTTTGGCTAATGCGGTTACTTTAATTTGTAAATTTTCATGCATACTTTTCGTGAATTCTGTTGTTTCGAGAGGTTTATTTCCTGATATAAAAATTCTAGGGCTATATACTTTTGAACCTTCAACAAAATATGCATTCCCTTTTCTTGATTTTAAATTTAAATGATAAATGATTACTTTGTATTCGGCGGGTGTCTTATCTATTGTAAATTCAGGATTATTTTCTTCAATTATTTTGCATGTTTTCTGTATTGATTCTTTAAATGTTGAATCAATTAGGCATAAGCTTGTATTGTTATTTTTTAACTCTATTGATGTATAACATTCACCAATTGTTTCTGCTACATCCAATACTTTTTCTGCTGATTCAATAATGTCTTTTCTAGCAGTTTCTTCAGAAAAACTATCTTCAGAATAACCAGATTTTTGAACAAACGATTTCAAATCATTAATTAATCGATCTAATTTTGGAGAAGATTTGTCGGGATTTTTGAAAATTGATTCTACTTCATTAGGTAATTCTAGCATTGAATAATTAATATAATTGTATAATAAAGGAGCAAAATCATGTTCTGGAGTAAATAAATTTCGTTTATCTTCTTTAATTAAAGGCTTCACTAAAAATCTAATTTTAAAGCTTCCTGTTGCGTATGCTGAATAATCTGTAAAAGCGTTTATATATACATCTGCATCAGTAGATAATACTTTTTTTAATATATTAAACGGAACTTTAAATAAATTAGACATTAATTCTTGAACATTAGATAGCTTATCAACTGACACTAAATTTCGATCAGCCTTTTCACCATGTAAAATAAAGTCATAATTAAATGAATTTGAGTATGATATTTTTGGACAAAAAGAATTTTCTAACGGCAAATAATCAGGAGGTATTTCATCAAAATTTACAATACTTGTAATAACTGATGTATTATCAAAGGATTTATTAACAATGAAAATTATATTATTTTTTTTTAATATTTCAAAATATGATATTTTAAAATTTAAAAATTCATAATATGTTTTAATATCAATTATTACATGAAAAAATTGTTGTGTTTTTAATATATCATCTTCATCAACAGAAGAAGCTAATATTAAATTTCCAAAACAATTAGTTCCAGAAAATAAAATTGGCTCCTCATCGAAATGAAGAATGTCAATATTGCTTATAATTTCCGAAATATTATTGTTAATTATTTTATTTTCAGCAATGTTTATCATAATGTTATCTGTTTAACTTCTAAAACTTCTAATGAATCCAATGTAAATTGATCACTTTTAAAAAATGTGCAATGAGATAAATCAGGTATATCAACTCTCGGAGTTTCCCATATTTTTCCTGCGTTAGGCAATAATTTAAATTTGCAATAATTTATTTTACTTTTGGGTCTTAAAGCAAATGTAATTTTATATACATTTGCAATATAACTTTCGTTTGTAAATTCATTAATTTTATTTACTGAAACGCCCTTGAATTTACGTATCGAGTCATGATCTTTTTCTTTAGGTCTTCTGTCTTTTTCCCAATATGACTTAAAATCATCACTTGAGATAGTCGATGATTTTATTTTTCTTGTGAAGGTGTCAGTCAAATTTTCAGTTACATTGCCTTCTATGCAGTTGAAATCGATATCCATGTTAATGTTATTGAAATCCATTGTTACAATAATGCTCCATGTTTTATTTATCTTTTATAAATTATAGCACACACCAATCTTTTTTTCAACTACATTTTTTTAAATAATAGCATTTTTTTTTAATGCAATGAAATTTTTATTTTAGCGGCCTGCGGCTGCAAGCCGCGCATTATAATGTCTGGGATTACTAACCTCGTGCCGATCGCCTTTCACCTAACGCCGGCGCGTGAGCGAAGTTTGGGCGCCCCGAAAAACGCTTGCGTTTTTCGAGGGCGGCCTAATTTTGTTAGACGGATGAAGTGAGCGGTTATACACATTATACCTATTGAATGCAAAAAAAATTAAAAATTATTGTTATCAGATTGTGTTTTTGATCTATTATTGTCTTTTATACATGCCAGAGTGTTGACTCACCCGGGTGCTTACGCTGCTGGCAATGAGCGAAGCGATTTGCCAGCACTAACCCCAAAAAAACATTAATTATAATTGAACTTTGAATTAATTACGAAATGAAATGAAGACATGCCGCAAATAGCATGAGCGGTAATTTATTATATAAATCATATTCACGATAACGCCGGTACAGGCTTCGACAGGCCGATGACCTGTTCCTTGCCGTGAGCCTTATTTTTCGCTCATATCTACGTTATTGTATATCGATCTATTTTTTATCATCAAAAAAATTCTCGACTAGCTTGACGACCTCATTTATTTTTTCGAAATCTATCTTTTCTCTGGTATCGTCAAAAGTGTGCGACCATGGTATATCCGGCTGCTTTTTACCGTTAAATATAATTTCGTCGTATCTGATCAGCGTCAATCCTTCAAACCCGTTTTTCGAAAAATATTTACAATCGCTGTCAGATGTGTATTTCAATGATATTTCAGTTTTATCGTTTTTATCAATAATGTCTTTTAAAAGCGTGAATTCCTTTAATCGATCGGTGAATTTTTTTTCATATTCAATGTATATTTTCGATCCTCTGCCAACACAATCGATATTTATCAATTTAACATCCGCGTATGAACCGTCTTTTTTAATGTGATCGGCGAAACTTTTAGATCCCAGCCGGCCTTTTTCTTCATTATCAAAAAAAACGAATTGAACATTTTTAATGCCTTTGATTTTAAATCTGCTCGCAAGATACAGAAGAGAGACTATTCCAGAGGTGTTATCATCGTTCACGACGACCGGATAAATGTTTATTTTAAATATTGGAATAATGATGATGAATAAAATTAAATATACCGACGCATCGGTAAATACGGTCGGCGATTTAAAAATATAATTCACGGCAAATTGAATTGTTTTACATAATGCAACCGTGAATAACGCGATCGTTAAAAACAAAATTCTTTTATTATACGCTGCCAATCGCTTTATAAAAGAGTCGATCGCCATTATCTTTATATTTTTGATCGTATCGTAGTGCGCGGAAATTATATAATCCGGTTTATCGCATCTTGTTATAATGTTGTAATTATTCGTTTTTATATTTAAAAAATTTTTCGACGGATTATTGACGACCATCGCGTCATAGCCGAAGTTGTTCAACAATTCGACGATCAGCTTTCGCGCTTTATCCTTATTACCGTCATCGCATCGCGGAAAATTAAATTTTTCAAATATTTCTTTCAGCATTTTAATCACCCGGGTTGATCGCAACGGTCGTATAGGGGCCCCACGGATTGGTCCATCCGGTTTTATCCGAAAGGTAATAAATTTTAAACCCGGTGGCACAGCCGGAGAACATGTTTAATTTAGCGTTAGGATCTATAGCCGGGCTGGAGTTAGGCGAGTTGCCGTAAAAATAGGCTGAATTGAGACGCGTGCAGTTGGAAAATGCATATCCGAAGATCACCGTCACGCTCGATGGTATAGTAATTGAAGTAAGGGCGGTACATTTTTCAAAAGAGCTTCTGCCGATGGTCGTAACACTTGAAGGTATCGTAACTGAAGTAATGGCGGTGCAGCCTTTAAATACTTTATCGTCTATGGATGTCACGCCCGCAGGTATCGCAACCGAAGTAAGAGCGGTGCAGCCTTCAAACGCGCTGCTGCCGATGGACGTAACGCTTGAAGGTATCGCAATTGAAGCAATGGCGGTGCAGCCTTCAAACGCGCTGCTGCCGATGGATGTGACGCTCGAAGGTATCGTAACCGAAGTGAGTTTGACGCAGCCTTTAAGCGTTCCGGCGCTGATAGTCTTAACGCCGGAGGGTATAGTAATTGAAGTAAGGCTGCCGCAATTTTCAAACGCGCTGCCGCCGATATCCGCCACGCTCGAAGGTATCGTAACTGAGGTAAGTTTGACGCAGCCTTTGAGCATTCCGGCACTGATAGTCTTAACGCCGGCGGGTATAGTAATTGAAGTAAGACTGCCGCAGCCTTCAAACGCATTGCTGCCGATATCCGTCACGCTCGAAGGTATCGTAACTGAAGCAAGGCCGCTGCAGATGTAAAACGCTTCTACGCCGATAGACGTCACTCCGTCCGGGATGATGACGCTCGTAACGCGAGGTTTTCCATAGAAGGCTCTATCGCCTATTGCCGTTACCGGCATATCGTATATCAAGGCGGGTATTTCGGCCGTTTCGCCGGTGCCCATATAGCCTGTGATCGTTAAGCCCGTTGTGTTTTTGACATATATGAAACCGGCAGTGCCGATCATACCGGTCGTGTAGGTATTCCATGGATTGGTCCATCCGGTTTTGTCCGAAATATAACAAATCTTGAAACCGACGGCGCAGTTGGAAAATACAAAAGTGCCGAATGTCGACGGCGCATTACCGTCAAAACGGGCGAAAGCGAGATTTGAACAGCCTTCAAACGCGTTATTGCCGATAGACGTCACGCTCGAAGGTATCGTAACCGAAGTAAGGCCGGTGCAGCCTCCAAACGCGCTTCCGCCGATGGATGTGACGCTAGCGGGTATCGTAACTGAAGTAAGTTTGCTGCAGCCTTTAAACGATTCATCGCCAATAGTCTTAACGCCGGCAGGCAGCGTAATTGAGGTAAGAGCCGTACAACCTTTAAACGTTCCGTTGCCGGTGGAAATAACGCTCGCAGGTATCGTAACCGAAGTAAGACCGCTGCAGCCTTCAAATGCATTATTGCCGATAGATGTGACGCTGGCAGGTATCGTGACTGAAGTAAGTTTGCCGCAGCCTTTAAGCATTCCGGCGCCAATAGACTTAACGCCGGTTGGTATTGTAATCGATGTAAGAGCGGTGCAGCCTTCAAACACGCTTCCGCCGATGGACGTGACGCTCGCGGGTATCGTGGCTGAAGTAAGGCCGGTGCAGTTAGCGAACGCGTAATTGCCGATAGATGTGACACTTACAGGTATCGCAGCGGAAGTGATGGCGGAGCATTTGTTAAATGCGCCGGTGCCGATAGACGTAACACTCGCAGGTATCGTAACTGAAGCAAGACCGCTGCAGCCGCAAAACGCTTCCACACCGATAGACGCCACTCCGTTCGGAATGATAACGCTCGTAATGCTTGTTTTTTCGAAGAACGCTTTATCGTCTATCGCCGTTACCGGTTTACCGGAAATGACGGGCGGTATCGCGATCGCTCCGCCGTCGCCCTTGTAAGCTGTGATTGTTATGTACGTTCCATTATCGACAAACGCAAAATCGTTGGCAACGGCCGTATAAATATTCCAGCCGGTCCAACCGTTTTTATTTGAAAAGTAATAAATTATAAAATTTTTGGAGCAATTTGAAAATACATCGGTGCCGAACTTCGCCGGCGCATCGCCGTCAAACCGTGCCAAAACGAGATTCAAGCAGCCTTTAAACGCGTTATTGCCTATAGACGCAACGCTTGCAGGTATCGTAACTGAAGTAAGGCCTGTGCAACTTTCAAATGCGCCGGCGCCAATGCTCGTAATGCCGTATGGAATAAAGACGCTCGTAATGGCGGTTTTTGCGGAGAACGCGTTATCGCCTATCGCCTTTACTAATTTACCGTCAAGGGAGAAAGGTATATTAACCGCCCCGCCGGCGCCCTTGTAGCCTGTGATCGTCAGGTCGGTTTCGCCGGTATAAGTGAAATCGGCGGCGTTGATCGCGACGGTCGTGTAGGGGCCCCACGGGTTGGTCCATCCGGTTTTGTCCGAAAAGTAATAGATCTTAAACCCGGCGGCACAGCCGGAGAACATATTCAATTTAGCGTTAGGATCTATAGCCTGGCTGGAGTTAGGAGAGTTGCCATAAAAACAGGCTGAAGCGAGAAGCGGGCAGTTGGAAAATGCATTTCCGAAAATCACCGTCACGCTCGATGGTATCGTAATTGAAGTGAGGGCGGTACAGTTTTCAAAAACGCTTCTGCCGATGGTCGTAACACTTGAAGGTATCGTAATTGAAGTAAGGGCGGTGCAGCCTTTAAATACTTTATCGTCTATGGATGTCAC
>Ga0209212_1002812_pt1 | contig 23966 bp, 23 predicted proteins | sample RifGroC2_FD_183996 | JGI IMG/M metagenome (GOLD analysis project Ga0209212, IMG submission 183996) | Groundwater microbial communities from Rifle, Colorado, USA - Groundwater C2 (SPAdes) (version 2) | ecosystem: Environmental > Aquatic > Deep subsurface > Groundwater | place: Rifle, Colorado... | reverse complement strand
GAACTCGACGTTGCGGTCTAATACCGGACGCAAACAAACTTTCATCAGCATAGATATTGCCTATGCCCAAAATCTTGGTCTGATCCAGCAAGACGGCTTTGATCTGACTTCTAGCCCGGCTCTGCAACAAAGCAGTGAAGGCTGGTAAAGTAAAAGCTTTGGTCAAAGGTTCTAAGCCAAAACGTTTTTGGTAAGTGGCTAATTCTTCCTTGGTCCAAAGCTTGAGCCAGCCAAACTTTCTAACATCATTGAAAAACAATTTACTACCATCGCTGAAAGTAAAAATAGCTCGGGTAAATTTGTTGGGTAGCTCCTGCCCCTGATTAACAATGGGGTGACCGCCAACTATGATTTGCTTTTTTCTCTGCCAAATTAGCTGACCGGTCATTTTCAAATGAATAACTAAATACTGGTTAGGCAACTTAAAAACTAAATGTTTGCCCAGACGACTCACCTCTTTGATGGGCAAATTTAAAACCTGCTGGCGCAAAGAGCCAACAGGGAAATTTAACATTTTAGGACTAGTACCAACAAAATCTTTAATTTTCTTACCAACCAAAGGTTGTAGATCATTAACAATCGTCTGCACTTCTGGCAATTCTGGCATATTATTTTCTACTACCAACAGTTGGCAGATCCTTAGCTGTCAGCAAACCGTTCTGAGCACCTTGCTGACCCAAAACTGAAGCAGCATTGGCGGCAGCTAAATGCAAAGATTTTTTAATATCATTGCCATATAAATGCAAACCGGCTATAAAACTGGCGCCAAAGGCATCGCCCAAACCCGTAGTATCAGCCTTAACCTTGGCCGACACCACTGGTTGATGATAATAATTAATTCCATCATAGGCATCAGCGCCTTTTTCGTTGTTGGTAATAACCACAATGGCCGGACCCCAGCTTTTAATAGTCTGCAAAAGATTCTTGACATCAGCTAAAAATTCATAGGGCTTGTTGTTGTGATCAGGGTGGGTCAAAATTAAATCAATGGCTTCGTCTTTGTTAAAAGTTAAAACATTAACCCGTTGTAAATATTTAGATAATTCTTGATAACCGGCTTTTAGTTGCAATTCTCCAGGGTTCCAAGCAATCTTAATTTCCTTAGGCAAACTAAAAATCTTATTTAAATCACTTTTCCAAGCTCCAGCCATACTGGTCAAAAATATCCAGTCAGTTTTTTTCAAATTAGCCAAATCTGTCTCAGTAATATTCAAGCGAGCATTGGCTGCCCGATGGGAAAAGGCCACATGTTCATTCTTAGATCCAATGACAATGAAAGAGAAACCAGACATCTCTCCCCTAATCTTTTTCAGTAAATCTGGAGCGACGCCTCTCTTCTTTATATTAGCTAGAATACGGGTGCCACGTTCATCAGAACCATAGGTGATGAGACCAGCAGTTTTTAGACCCAAACTGGCTAAACAAACAGCCGCGTTGGCAGCGCCACCGCCAAAGGTCATATAAGTCTTAGTGACATTAACTTTGGTGCCATAGTCAAAAGCCAAGAGCTTGTTGCCCGAGGCATTCTGATTATTATCCAATAAATAATAACCATCAACATAAAAAGTAATGTCTTCGGTTGCTCCACCTACGGTAATGACATCGTAACGCTTAACCATAATTGCTTGTTTAGATAAGTTAATTGTAGCACACTTGTCTGTCTAGCTACAAACTAAAATGGTTGGACTTACGACGCCAGTAATAGCGGGTTAAGCCCAAGATGATCACTAGAATAGTCAAACCAAAAACATTGCCGTAACGCAACCAGCGCTTCTGCACGGTTGATATTTCTTTTATCGGCCGATCAATAATTTCTTTAGCACGAATAGTAGCCAAATCAGAATCAAGAGCCAGATTGTCAACTAAATTTTGGAATAATGTTAAGTTTTGCGGATAGATCTGCAGAATCTGATCTTGCATAAAATCACTGTCAGCTACTACTATCAATTGAGCATCAGCACTGCTCTGTTGAGTGGTACTATTAGTTAAACCGCTTAATTTAACAACGACATAATATTGTTGTAGAGCTTCGTTGTCATAGAGATTCTGATTAGGCATGAGGTTGTAATCACCACTCTTGATCCAAGCCTGATCACTGGTTTTGGCTAGATAGTCTACTTTAGTTGAGGTTGATAATTGATCAGTTATTGACAAACTAGTAGTCCAAGGCAGAACAATGCCCTCCAGCTTGGCCACGGCTGGCACATCTTGGGCAAAATTAGCGTTGGCTAATTTAGGCCAGAAAGGATAATTGATATTAAAAGTAACGTAACCCTGATTAAAAGGCGCGACAGCATTAACCTTGTCCAAAACCAGTTGCTCATTAACTTTCAATCCATACTGGACTAAAAGCTGATCCAGATTATTAGCCGTGGCGTGATAGGACAAATTATTACCTAGACCGACTTTTTCTTCCAAGAGCAAAGCTGTTTTGCCCTGCATCAAAAAATCATTAATCTTTTGTAGAGCCGGCTCTTCCATAGCCGATTTCAAACCGGGAATAATTAAGGTTTTTATACTAGAATCAATAGCTTCAGCCGTACTCAGATCCACGGTCTTGATGGTATAGAGCTTAGCAATGGCCTGATAGGCGACCTGGGTTTGCTTGTTAATATCAAAGGCGCCATGGCTTTGCACCCAGCCAATTACTGGTAATTCCGGACTAGTTAATTTTTTAATCAAAGAAGTTATCTGATACTCCAAGTTACTAGTATCCTGCACCACCGGAATAATTTCGGTCTTACCTTCATACTGCAAAGCCAAACCTAAATAGCCATTAAGCACTTCCAGCTTGTCTTTACGTAAAGTATTAAATTGCACCCTAGGCAACTTTAAGGCTTCGGCTCGTTTGGTAATATTTTCTGGCTCGACAACTTTAATCTGTATATTGCGAGAATAGCTGGCATATTCAGCCAGGATATCATTAACTGATTGTTGTAGATTTAAATATTGGGCTGGCATTTCCGGTCCAAAGAGAACTTCAATTTCCACTTCTTTATCTAGATTCTTAACTGTGGTACGACTCACCTCGGACAAAGAATAGAGTTGATTAACAGTCAGATCCCAGCGCTTAAAAATATGATAGGCGCCAAAATTAATAGCCACTAAAATAGCTAGAGTCATGATAATGGACGCACTTAATTTGGAAGTTTTAAATAATTTATTCATACTATCGCCAATTACGTAATTCTAAAACCTTAACATTGAGCCAGAGAAAAAGACCCGTGAAGGAAAAATAATAGATAATATCTTTGGTATCAATAACTCCGCGAGCTAGATTGTAAAAATGGCTACCCACGCCCAAAGAATTAACAATGTTGGCCAACCACTGAGGCAGACTAATTAAAACCATTTCTGAACTTAACATAAATAAACCAAAACAAACAGCTAAAGCAACTATGAAAGCAATAATCTGATTGCGGGTTAAACTGGAAATAAATAAACCTAAGGCTAAATAGGCTGCACCCAAAAGCCCACCACCTACATAACCGCCAATCACTGGGCCAACGTCTAAATCACCTAAATAGCTAACCGTGATGGGCAGGGTCAATGATAAGAGTAAACTCAAAAACATAAAAATAAAAGCACTCAAAAACTTGGCCCACACCACCTGCCAATTAGTTACAGGTAGGGTTAGTAAAAATTCAATGGTACCACTCTGCTTTTCTTCCGACCAGAGACGCATGGTAATGGCCGGAGCTAAAAATAACAACACCCAGGGTAAGAGCATAAAATAACTGCGCAAACTAGCTTGACCAGCTAGAAAGAAAGGGCTAAAGAATAACCAATTACCAACAACCAAAAAGATGCCAATGAAGATATAGGCAATGGGCGAATTAAAATAAGACATTAATTCTTTTTTAAATAAAGAGAAAACAGTAGAGATATAATGCGGGTTCTTCATATTACTTAGTTAATTGTCTAAAGACATCTTCTAAACTAGCTTGGGTCTGACTTAATTCTAACAGCCCCCAATTATTATTAATAATAAGTTTAGATAGTTCTTCTTTAATTTCCTGACCGGGTTGAACAGTAATAGCGTAGGTAGTTACTTCAGCACTATCAACAGACTGAGCTTGAACAGTAGCCACCTGGGGTAAGGCTTGGATGGCTGACAGCACTGTTGCTTGTGGGCCTTTGACCTTGACCTGCAGACTAGCTGAACCAGATAATTTAGCTGTTAACTCAGCTGGCGTGCCTTCGCCCACAATCTTGCCTTGGTTAATAATCAAAACCCGGTCACAGGTGGCGCTGGCTTCGGCTAGAATATGAGTGGAAAAAATAATTGTCTTGTGCTGACCAATAGTTTTGATCAGTTCCCTAATTTCTACAATCTGATTAGGATCCAAGCCAGTGGTCGGTTCATCTAAAATTAAAATATCAGGATTATGAATAATGGCCTGAGCCAAGCCAACACGTTGGCGATAGCCCTTGGATAATTCAGCCATGGTTTGGCCAATAACTTTTTGCAAACCGCATTTAGCTGAAACATCTTTGATGCGGGCTAAGATTTCTTCTTTCTCAATTTCTCGCACTTCAGCTACAAAGCGTAAATATTCATAGACCTTCATGTCATCATACAACGGTACATGTTCTGGTAAGTAGCCCAAACGTTTCTTTAGATCTAAAGCATGATGATCTAAATCCTGTCCGGCAATGGTCACTTGACCTTCAGTAGCTGGCCAAAAGCCAGTGAGTATTTTCATGGTAGTAGTTTTGCCAGCGCCGTTGGGTCCTAGCAAACCGAGGATCTCACCTTGGCGGACGCTAAAATTCAGGTTGTCTAAAACAACATGATCAGCAAATTTCTTAGTTAGTCCTTTCACTTCAATCATAGGGTTCTTTATTGAGATACTTAATACTTCTTAGATACTTCTTTTGATTTTATTACAATCATTAATTTTTGGCAAATAGAGCTAAAATAACTAATAATTTTAGCCATTTAATCTAATAAGCCCTCAAGTCCTTTACTTATACTCCTCTAAGATAATAGTTGTTTCAAAAGTCACTGCTCCCCGCTTCACCTTTACTTTCATCTTGTCGCCGGGATTTTGTTTCTGGGTCAGAGACAACAAAGTATTGCGATCACCCAAGATAGTGCCATTGGCTTCCAAGATAATATCATCAAGCTTCAAACCGGCTTTGTCAGCTGGTGAGCCAGCCACTACGGCTGGATCGCCTGCTTCATTGGTAATGAGCAGAGCTCCCTTGTCCACTGGCAAACCTAATTCTGTAGCTAGCTCCGGAGTAATCATCACATAGCGTACACCTAGCCAAGGTCGAACAATGCGACCATATTTGATAATACTGTTGATTACGGGACGGACATCATCGGCTGGAATGGCAAAACCAATGGAAGAACCGGAATGATCGACAGCTACATTAACTCCTACCACCTGACCTAAGAGATTAATTAATGGTCCACCGGAATTGCCTTGATTGATTTCCGCATCAGTCTGCAACACATTATCTAAACTGACTGGTTTGCCTTTCTTGTCCGAAGCAATAATATTACGACTCAAACCGCTAATAATACCTTTGGTGACGCTGTTCTGATATTTACCTAGAGCATTGCCAATAGCCATGACTGTGGTACCCACTGGCACATTGCTGGTGGGAGCTAAAGAAAGATATGGAAAACTATTACCCAAAATGCGCAAGACCGCTAAATCATTAAAAGGATCTTTGCCAATCAAGAAGGCGCCGAACTTGCGACCATCATTGAGCACTACGGTATATTCACTGTTGCCTAATTTAGAAGCTTCAGCCACATGCTTGTTGGTGATAATCCAACCATTAGCCGAGATTAGAAAGCCTGTACCCTGTCCAATTAAGATTTTCTTGGGTTCAGCTTTTTTCTTACTACCCACGGTATCATAGGTAGTGTCAGTTACTTTTTCATAGACCATGACATTGACTACCGAAGCAATAGCCTTGTCAATAGCGCGAATGGTAGCTTCCTGTTCATCAAAAGCCAAAACATCAGCCTGAACAATAACCGTACGTGATTGTTGCCATAGCCAACCACCGGCTAGGGCTAAAAACAAAAAAGAGATAAACAAAATTTGTTTGGTTTGACTCATATAGTTTCAAATATTTAGTTTCTATTATATAATACTAGTATAGCAAACATTTTTTGACAAATAAAGATTTATGATTTATTATGTAATTGTCAATTTTTGCCAAAGATAGGCAATTATTTTTATTCGGGGGTCGTCTAATGGTAGGACAGCAGGTTTTGGTCCTGTCAATGAGGGTTCAATTCCTTCCCCCCGAGCAAGCAAAGAATAGGTCATTTGGCCTATTTTTTGTTATATTTTTATGCTATAATATTGAATATTGCCAATTAAATTAAGCTATTGACAACATATCATATATGATATACAATAAAAATGGATACAAAGTTAAGTTTTACCAAGATGACAAAGGAGATATCCCAATTATTAATTATTTGGAAAAAATAAACAAAAAAGAAAAGGCTAAAATTTTAAAATATATTGAATTCCTGAAAGACAATGCCGGTTATTTGGATGAACCGTATTCCAAACATATCAAAGGTAAGATTAGAGAGCTGAGAGTTGATTTTAGCAAAAATAAACACAGAATATTTTACTTTACTTTTATCAAAAAAACTATTATTTTACTCCATGCTTTTTTAAAGACAACCGCTAAAACACCGAACAGGGAAATCAATAAAGCTGAAGATAATCTAAAAGGTGTAATTAATAATCCTAAACGATATGAATAAAAAAAATAATGACTTCCAAGGTTATTTGAAAGATAACTTGAAAGATCCTCAAATTAAAAAACATTTTAATGAATACGGTAAGCAATTAGAAATCGCTTATCAAATTTTAGAATTACGCAAGCACAGTCAAATGTCTCAGGCAGAATTAGCTGATAAAATTGGCACCACCCAAAGCAATATTGCTCGCATAGAAGCTGGCCAGCAAAACCTTACTACTATTACCCTACAAAAAATTGCCAATGTTTTCAGTTGCGATTTAAAAATCGACTTTGTTAAAGTTTAGCTAAACAAGTTCGGAAGCTGTCCCTGTATGCGAGCCTTATTCAAAAACACCTTTATATTAAGGTGTTTTTGTTTGACCGTTTACTGTTTTAAAGGTAAAATAATAGCAAGGGAACTTAATGGTCATTTTTATTATATAGTTCTAGTTGAACCTCAAAATTATTACTAATATAAAACTATGAAAATCGCAACAATTTTATCCACCGCTGTGCTAATAATACTGCCCGCTATTGGACTAACACAAACTACCAATACTCAAATTTCACCAATTCAAAAGGAAACATCCGTTGCTACTACACCAACAAGTGCTGAATCATTGTCGTCCAAAAAATGCGGGGTAGACGCTTTCAAAGTCGGCGATGAATGTGGTACTGGCGTGTACAAGAATGCCTATATCCGCTGTTATGACGGCTATGAACCCGCCATAGGCGATGCCAGTTCTTGTAAACCTTCTGAACTATGGAATCAGTACGCGAAAGAATTGTGTGCAAATCATTGTTCAATTAGCTACACAACACCGGCTACACCAGCAACGCCTGCCACGCCAACAACACCAGGTGTCAGTCCAGCCACGCCAGCAACACCGGCTATACCTGCCAAACCTATTACTGCTCCACAAACAAGGGCCGAATCAGTATCGCCCAAAAAATGCGGGGTAGATGCTTTTAAAGTCTATAATGAGTGTGATACCGGATCGTGTACTGAAACGTCTATATTCAATAACGAGTGTGGTGGTATCAGGTACAAGAATGCCTATATCCGATGTTATGACGGCTATGAACCTACCATCGGCGATACCAGTTCTTGTAAATCTTCTGAGCTGTGGGGCCAGTATGCTAAAGAAGCCTGTGCCAATCATTGTTCAATTGCTTCTACAACACCAGCTATGCCAGCAACGCCTACTACAACTTCTACTACACCGGGAGGTAATACTGGAGGTGGTGGTGAAGGATCGGTTCTGATATCGCCAAAACCAGCGACGTCATATATTAGTCCAGTCGCATCAACCCTGCCGACCACTTCTCCGCAAATAAAATGCGGAGTGAATGCTTCTGGAGTCTTTAACGAGTGTGGCGCTGGGGTCTACAAAAATGCCCATGCTCAATGTTATGATGGTTTTGAAATTAATTTAGGCGAAACGACTTCGTGCAAACCAACAGAGTTATGGTATCAATATATAAAAGAAGCTTGTGTAAATCATTGTTCAACCGGAAATGGGTCGGGTGTTATTACAAAACCTTTGCCTCAACCCACAACATCGACTCCTGTTATTTATGCCCAAGGTGATACTGGAGACGGAAATAAATCAACTCCTCTTGCACCACTAACGCCGATGCCAGCGCTAAAATGGATTTCCGTGTGTTCTATCAGCGACAATTTGATGCAAAATTACCATGAGCTTATTAACGAATTACAAAAACAAACAGCCAAATCCGACAAAATCAAGACGGAAGCCTTAACTAGAGAGCTTGGTAATCTAAAAAAATATATTGAAGCTCAAAAGAAAGCTTGCGCCGATAATCCACAGACTGCGTGGCAAGTAGCAGCTCCACCGACGGTGACAGAAAATAAATCGGTTGCTACGGCAGAAGGCAAGCCAATTGAAAATAAATCAGCCACTACGACTCAATCGTCTCTACCTAGGGCCATAGCTAATAATCCAGTTGTCATACCCATGGATCGTTGTAATGAAGTTGCACAATGGGAAAATAAAATTGCCTATTATAAAAAACTTAGTAATTTAGGAACCGAAGATTTAAAAAAAGAAGGTTTTTCGCGAGAAGAAATTGCCAAAATCTTACAAGAGCTAATACTCGGCATTGAAAAAGTGAGAGCACAATGTGCTAATCAAAAAAAGGCATCTGTCACACCCAAAATTACTGCGACCACAGGACAAGCATTTATTGAAGAAACGGTTAAACCAATAGTTGTCGAGTCGGGGCAAGAAATTAATGCTTATTATAAAGCCAGGATTGAAAAAGCCGTTTCTACAAAAGAAAATGAGGAACAGCTATCTGAACTCAAAACATTGAGGAATGAAATAGATGGCCTTATTTCCAATCTCATAAAAAGCAGAAAAGAATTGGAAGTCAGCGAGCTCAATACTTTGGTCAAAGAAGTAAAAGTAAGCCGAGGAGAAATTAAAGCCGATGATATCGTGGTAAAAACTATTGAGAAAAAAATGCTTGTCAACATTGGAGATAGACCGGTGAGTGTTGAGCCCACAATGAATCAAGTACTGATTAAGGACAAGGGGTTAGAAGTAAAAACGGATGAAGTGATGATTAAAGAAAATGTCTTAAGCGTAGGTGGCGTTGATGTAAAAATGTCAGCCAGTGAAGTGACTGAGAAACTTAATCTTGTACCAAAAACAATTGAATTAAAAGAAGACAATGCTAAAGCAGTCTACAGCATGAAGATTAATGAACAGCGCAAACTATTTGGGTTTATTCTGCTTAATAGTCAAAGGACTATCACTGCCGATGCCGAAAATGGCAACATATTAACAGACCGCCATTCTTGGTATAGATTTCTAACGACGGAGTAGTTAATATTAAAAAGTTTTATTTTGTAGCTTATTCACTACCAACTATTTAATCATTTAATATAATATCTGACGAGGATGCGGTATTGTGTTTTATTAATTTTAATTATTTGCTATAATATAAAAGCCTTGAACACAGTGGAGCTAAAAAGCGACAGGTCTCAATATGAGCGCTTAACGGCTATGCACCTGTGTTAATTATAACCGGCATAATATCCGGTGTTTTTAAATTAATTTTATGATCATTACTATTCTCTTAATCATTCTCGGCTTGGGTATTCTCATAGCTGGCGCTGAAGGCCTAGTGCGTGGTGCTTCTTCTTTAGCTAAAAGAATTGGCATTTCTAGCTTAGTCATCGGTTTAACCGTGGTGGCTTTTGGCACCTCTATGCCAGAATTAACTGTCAATATCTTTGCTGCTCTGCGTGGCGCTCCGGATATTGCTATTGGCAATATCGTTGGTTCTAATATTGCTAATATTCTTTTGATTTTAGGTATAGCCGCCCTAATCTATCCCCTGACAGTTAAAAAAAGCACGGCCTACAAAGAAATACCCTTGGCTCTGCTGGCTATAGTGATTCTTTTTGTCATGGGCAATGATATTTTGTTTGATCAAAATAGCGCCAATGCTTTAACCAGAACTGACGGTTTAACTTTAATCGGCATCTTTGGCATTTTTCTGTTCTATGTCATTAACATGGCTAAAAAAGAAAAAGTCACCGGACAAATCAAGACTTATCCTTGGCCTTTGGCCGTGGCCCTGACCATAGGTGGTTTAATACTGCTAGTCATTGGTGGCAAGGTTTTAGTAGATAACGCTATTATTTTAGCCCAACTAGCCGGCATGTCTGAAGCTTTAATTGGTCTAACTATTATGGCTGTCGGCACTTCTTTGCCAGAACTAGCCACTTCAGTAGTGGCTGTCATGCATCATCAAGACGATATTGCCGTGGGCAATATTGTTGGTTCCAATATCTTCAATGTTTTGTGGATTTTAGGCTTAACCGGTACTATTTCTTACCTGCCACTTAGTGCTCAAGCCAATATTGATTTGCTAGTCTGTATTGGTGTCACTTTGCTGTTGTTGATTTTTGTCTTAGTTAAACCCGGTTTAAAACTACAACGTTGGCACGGCTTTACCTTCCTGCTACTCTATATCTGTTATATTGTCTATCTTATTTATCGGGGCTAATTATTATTTGTAAATTCCTAAACTATTCGAGGCTAGAGAAATACTGCTGAAGCTCTTGGCTGATTCTTGGCTAGCTTAATTGTTTGTTCTGAGCTATAGTAGTTAATAGCCTTAGATAAAGGATACTCGAAATTAGTAACTAGAGAAAAAGCTATTTTAAAAACTTGTGTAAAGGTCAAAAAATAAATTTATAGAAAGGGGGTAAAAATATGATGGATTACAATATGATGAGTGGGCTCAACGGCAACAATATGATGTTCTTTTCATGGTTGACTTATATTTTAGTTATTGTCTTGCTCGTTTTGGGCATCGCTGCCTTATGGAAATATATTAATAAAAAATAAATCTATGATTAACACCAAACATTTACTTAAAGTCATGGCGATTTGGGTCAGCATTGTTTACGTTATTTGTTATGCCGGAGTGGCAATTTTTCCGCAGAGCAGGGAATTATTTATGAAATATTCTTTGCACGCCGATACTTCCATCACTTCTAATTATTTTGGAGTAGGCTATTTTATTTCCGGGCTTGTCATCTGGAATATCGTAGCCATGATCAGTACCTGGCTTTTTGCCGTCTTGTTTAATAAAATAAAAATTTCATTCTAATCATTATTCAATATTAAAAAGCTATTATTATAGAGTGAATTGACTAGTGAATCGATCGGCTCCCCATCAAGTAGTGTGATGTTTTTTAATATAATTGCTTACTACAAAAACTAAAATAATGCTATCTAGCCATGGCTAGAACTAATAGTGGTCGCAGAGCCATATTTTCCCCTTAACTGCTATTTATATATCATCATAGTTGAGAAAGGTCTAATTCACTTTAATATTAAAACTAAAATAGAGTTTTCCACCACACTGATTATTATAGAGCCAATCGATCTTGACAATAGTAGAGTCTACCAAGTATAATAAATACATGCTTTTTTTTGGTGTTAAAAATTTTTTTAAATTATCTGTACTGTTAGTAATTTCACTAAGCCTTATCTTAGGCATTAGTTGTATTAAATCTGCGTCTGCGCATCTCGCAGATCACGGCTCTGCAAAAACTATGCAGTTAGTTGCTCAAAATATTGAACCATGTTGTGGCCTAACAACTTTACAACATTTTAATTCATTAACCAACACGTTATTGGTAACGCCTCATGAAATAGAAAAAAATTTAACCTTCTTGATATTCAGTTTAATATTAGCCCTGTGCGGATTGAAAAAAAAGTTAGGGCAGGATTGTCATGATAAGAAAGATACCATATTCTATAGATTATATATAACAAATAATCCACATCTCTCCCTTTTTAATAATTTAAACTTTGTCTTGGCTCAAGGCATCCTCCATCCAAAAATCTACTAACTATTGCGTTATGCCGATAAGCTAGCCCGAAATGTTTGTATCAAACACGGGGTAACTATCTTATCGGATTTTTGTCGTTGTCAATAATTTATTTCTAAGCCTTATATATATGAATACAAACTATATGTTTTTAGGAGGGGTGGCTATTATTGTAGTGGCCATTATCTCTACTACCTTCTTTAGTGGTAATAAAGATAATTCTCAATTAACTAGTAATTCCCAAGCCAAAATAGCTATCCAAAATGAAAATAAATCTACACCCAGAGCGTCTTCTGCCCTTGAACAAATGAGAGCGGTTTCTAAAGATGACCACATTCGTGGTGATTTCAACGCTCCTGTAAAGATTATTGAATATTCAGATTCAGAATGCCCATTCTGCAAACGGTTTCACGCCACTCTACAACAAATAATGAGTGAATATAATGAAACCGGTAACGTGACTTGGGTCTATCGTCATTTTCCTATTACTCAACTACATGCTAAAGCTTTCAATGAAGCGCTAGCCATGGAGTGTGCTTCTGCCCTAGGTGGCAATGATAAATTTTGGGCCTATACTGATCGTCTTTATGAAATTACTCCTGCAAACAATGGCCTTGATCCCATAGAATTAAACAATATTGCTCAATATGTAGGACTAGATATGAAAAAATTCAAGACTTGTCTGGCTAGTAAGGAATACGAGCAACGAATTACCAACGACAGCCAAAATGCGATAGCCACCGGTGGCCAAGGAACTCCATGGAGTATTATAGTCGCCCAGAACGGCAAAAAATATAAACTCTCAGGCGCACAGCCTTACACTGCTGTTAAACAGTTAGTTGAATTTGCTCTCCAAGAAAAATAATATATGATGAATAATATTTTTACTCAGATTCTTCGTCGACCACCATATCTAGTTATCAGTATTGTCACCAGCCTGATTATATTTGTTTTTTTAGTTTGGTTACCCAACCTTCGACTTATTGTAACAGTGCTGACATCAGATACGACATTGGTGCAAAGACTAAAATTCCCGATTAGTCTGCTTGGCTCTATTATTACAAATTTTTCCATCCTGTCAGCTACCTATACTATTGCCATAGCTATGCTCTTTGGCATAAACATAACAATGATTATATTTTTTCTTAAACGCAGATTAAAGAACATTCGACAAACAGGAGTGACTATAGGGTTCTTGGGCCTAATCAGCGGAATATTTGGCATAGGTTGCACGGCCTGTGGATCTTTTTTACTACTAACGTTGCTGACCTGGTTGGGTGCCGGAACATTAATAAAACTATTGCCACTGCAAGGAGGAGAATTTGGTATTCTAGGCATCTTTTTATTGCTGCTATCCATCTATCTAACTGCCAGGCAGATTAATAAGCCCATAACCTGTAAAATATAATCTTACTCTGATTATTCTAGCTTAATTTATAACATACTAATTAATATTTAACTCTAATTTTATGAAGAAAAACAATGTTATCACCGTTGTACTTGGTATAATAATGATCTTGATTATTATAATTTTGTCTAATAAAAATTCAACCAGTAAGGTGGCGGCAAATAAGATATCCTCCACTGATAATCAGATATCATTAAGCACCGACCCTAACCCCCTGCGTATGGGGCCCGCTAATTTTATTATTACTATCAAAAATGATAAGGGCGATCCAGTCTCTAATGCTACCGTCAACTTTGACCTAAATATGACCATGATGAATATGGGCACACAGCAAGGTACTGCCACGTCTCAAGGAGATGGACGTTATGTAGCAACAGGCAGACTAACCATGCAAGGCCCATGGCGTGTTACTACAAAAATTACTATGCCAGACGGTCAAATAATTAATAAATCATTTACTGTTAAGGTTCAATAAAGAATAAGTTTTCTCTTAATCATAAGAATAGCCAATATGAAAATTAAAACACCCACATTAATTATAATATTAATTATTGGTAGCCTAGTGGCATTAGCCGTATACAATATTTTTGGATATCAAGATGTAACCACATTAAATGTTGCCCCCGGTCAGTTATCAGCGGATGGCGTTGATGCGGCCGCTCACGCTATGGAAGCGATTTCTGATACCGGCGTGGATCTGGCTACAGAAACAACGGGTCTTCAAGAGCTAACTTATACTAAAGAAGGTACTGTCAAAGTGTTTAGTTTAACGGCCGAACCCATTAAGTGGAAAATATTCGGCGATACCTATGCGACAGCCTGGGCATATAATGGTATGGTTCCTGGGCCACTCATTCGTGTTATCAATGGAGACAAAGTCAAAATACTTATAACCAATAAATTACCCGAGCCAACTACCATTCACTGGCACGGCATTCAGGTACCTAATAATATGGATGGCATACCGGACGTTACACAACCACCTATTCAACCGGGCGAAACATTTGTTTATGAGTTTACCGCCAAACCGGCCGGTACGTACTGGTACCACTCGCATTTTAATAGCGACAAACAAATTGCCATCGGGCTTTCCGGAGCATTTATTATTGAGCCGAAAAACGGACTAGCTTCCAAACCAGTGATTGATAAAGTACTGATGTTCAACGAATGGCGTATCATAAACGGCCAAACCTATGCCGCCATGCCCGCTACTGATATGGATGGTAATATTTTTACGATTAATGGCAGAGCCTATCCTGATACAGAAAATATTGATGTTAAAGTAGGTCAAAAAGTTCGTTTACGATTAATTGGCAGTGGACAGATGATTCATCCTATACACCTGCACGGTTTCCCCTTCAAAATTGTAGCGACTGATGGCAATGATGTACCATTAAACGCACAGCTAGCAAAAGATACGGTCTCAGTAGCGCCTGGTGAACGTTACGACATTGAATTTATCCCTGACAGACCCGGTCAATGGATGTTACACTGTCATATTCCACACCACATGACTAATTTTCATGAAGAGCCAGGTGGTCTAATGACCATGGTTAACGTTACTGACTGAGCTACTATACAAATAAGTTAACCAAACACAAATAGCGCCTCCCTTATTAGGCGAGGCGCTATTTTTATTATAGTGATAATTAATTATTCTTTAATCTCAAAACTTGGGCCAACAAAATGCATTTGATCAAGAATGGTTTTAGTTTCCGGCATAATACCGGCAATAATCACCCGTTGTCCAGCAAAATCCTCAACAATATCGCCCACTTTACTAAACTCCTTTTCCTCAATCATTTCTTGAGCATCACTAAAACCAATATAGACTGGAAAATAGCCTTGGTTGTTAAGCCATATTTGATCTAAACTGCTAATACTATTTTTTAGCGTCTCAGGCAAACTATCTTTACTGCCCCTATAGAATATTTCTGCGTCCTCACCTTCAACTATGATTTGCACATTAGCTACTGTAGCTATCTTAGCTAAAGTAGCTTTATTAACAAAATGATAATTGTCTATCAGAGTACCGGTTGGCTCCAGTATACCCACAACCTTGACGGTGGGCAGACCAAAGAAATTAGTCAAACTATCCCCTGGCCCCTTGATTAGATTTTCTTGTTTCATCATCATAGCCTCGGCAGAGCCGATAATTATCTCATCATTACCCAAAGTCAAACTCCCCTCACCAGCCTTCAGTAAGTCAGGCAAGCTGTCAGCACCTAAGAATAGCTTGGGATTACCTTCAGCGAAATTAGTTCTGGTTTCATTGTTGGCTAAAAAAGTATTTAAGGTTAGAGCGGTGGTGTCAGAGACTACTACATTACTATCTTGGTTTTCCATGCCTGAACTCAATCTGGCAAACTCAAAAAAACCAAAAGTAAAGACTATCACCATCACAATCGGCGCAATCAAAGAAAGATAATTTCTCCTATTGGGCTTAAAGTAACGTAATAACAAGGCATTGCCAACTACGGAAATAGAGCTGAGGGCCATGGCTAAACCGGCTAATTCCGGCTTTAAGACTAGGCCGAATACTACAAAAATACGAGCGGCAATCGGTATACCAATTACATTATAGAAAAGAGCAAAGAACATATTCTGCTTGATCTTACCCATAGTTTCCCGAGATAATTGTAAAGCAGTGACGACATCGTTAAGATCATCTTTCATAATAACAATACCGCCGGTTTCCATGGCGACATCAGTGCCCGAGCCCATGGCTATACCCAGGTCAGCCTGAGCTAAGGCTGGTGCATCATTAATACCATCACCTACCATAGCCACCTTATATTTATCGTTCTGAAGCTTCTTAACTTCATTAGCTTTATCTTCCGGCAAAACTTCAGCCAACACATTCTCAATACCGACTTGGACAGCAATCGCTTGAGCGGTGCGCTCGTTATCACCCGTAATCATATAAACCGCAAGACCCAGCTTCTTTAATTTGGCCACTGCCTCAGCTGAGGTAGGCTTCACAGTATCAGCTACGGCAATAGCGCCCAATATTTCTGTCTTGGTAGCCAAGATCATTACTGTTTTGCCCTGTCCTTCTAGTTTAGTTAGTTTACGATTAAGTTTGCTAATAGACTGGCCCAAAATATCAGTCATTAAACGGCGATTACCAAAATAATATTCGGTATCATTAATTAGGCCTTTAATACCATGACCAGGGATAGCTGAAAAATCATTCACTTCTTCCAAGGCAACCTCTTCTTCCTTAGCATAAGTATAAATAGCCTCTGCCAAAGGATGTTCAGATAATTTTTCCAAACTGGCCGAGAGGGCCAATATTTCGTCTTCATCTAAATTGGCGAAAGGTATAATATCAGTCACTTCTGGCTGGCCTTTAGTTAAGGTGCCTGTCTTATCAAAAATAATAGCATTAATATGGCAAGCGGCCTCCAATGGTTCACCGCCCTTCACTAAGATGCCATACTCCGCTCCCTTGCCAGTACCCACCATCAATGATGTTGGCGTCGCTAAACCTAAAGCACAAGGACAGGCAATGACAATCACAGCGGTAAAAGCCATTAAGGCAAAAGATAAGGTGGCGCCAAAAATGAAGAACCAAGCCAAAAATGTGACTATAGCAATGCCGATGACTATGGGTACGAAAACAGCCGAGATTCTATCAGCAAATCCTTGGATTGGCGCTTTTGATCCCTGGGCATCCTCAATTAAACGAATAATTTGCGCTAAAGCGGTTTCACTGCCAATTTTTGTGACTACAAACTCAAAACTACCAGTCTTATTAATCGTACTGCCAACTACTGTATCACCAATTTTCTTTTCAACTGGTAAACTTTCTCCAGTAATCATTGATTCGTCAATGGCCGAAGAGCCTTTAATTATCTTTCCATCAATCGGTACTTTTTCACCTGGACGAACAATAACCACATCGCCATGTATCACTTCTGCAATTGGGATATCAACTGTTACACCATTGCGAACCACCCGAGCAGTTTTGGCCTGTAGACCCATCAATTTTTTAATGGCATCACCGGTCTTGCTTTTAGTACGTATCTCCAACCACTTACCCAAAATTACGAAAGTAATCAAGAAAGCAGCTGTCTCAAAGTATAGTTCTGGAATCTTGTCGGCTAAACCGATTAAGGAGCCTGTTTTGATATAATAGTTTATAAAATTAACCAAACTGTAAATAAAAGCTGTAGAAGTACCAATGGCAATCAAACTATCCATATTAAATGTCTTCATTTTAAGAGAAGACCACATACCCTTGTAGAATCCGGCGCCAATAATAAACTGGATGGGGATGGTCAAAACCAATGAAATAATGCCAATGAAGGGTAAGACGGCGGTCTTGCCTGGAATAGCAATAAAATCAAGCAACATAAAATATAACATCGGTAAACTCAAAGCAAAACTGAACCAAAATTTCTTAGCATAGGACTTAGTTTCTTGCTCGCGTTTTCGGCGATCATAATCACTATCTTTAGCATCAACTAATTCTGCTCGATAACCAGCTTTAGCAATGGCCTGCACCAAAGTCTGAGATTGGACTTGAGATTCATCATAGATGATATTGGCTTTTTCAGCAGCAAAATTAACATTAGCCTGTTTGACTCCTGGCACTTTTTTCACTGATCGCTCAATTATATTAGCGCAAGATGAACAATGCATACCAAAAAGCGACAAACTGATTCTTTGGTTGGTATTATTGCCAACCGCCTTTGTTCCATCAGCCTGTAAATTGCTTCCCACAACTGGAGGTTCTACAAATTGTTGATTACTACTTTTGCCAGAAACTAATTCAAACAAATGGGCGATATTGGTTGTTTTACCTAATTGACCAACTAGACGTTCTATTTCTGGACTATTTTTAGGGATAATAAATTCAGCCGAACGATCATTTTTGATAGCTCCTTCAAAATAAGTTTTGCCCAGTTCATTCTCTGACACCCTACCTTCAGCTGTCGTTTTGGTTTCTAATTTAACTCGCAAAGGTTCAGTACTTTTAGAGTAACGGTTAGAAACGACCACATCTTGTTGTTCGTTATCCACAGCTACATTTGATGCAACTTCTGCCTTATAGCCAGCTTGCTTCACAGCATTAATCACATCATCGAGATTGTTCTGTGCTTCATCTAAAGTTAATTCGGCTGACCCAACCTTAGCATCAACGCTAATCTCACTAACACCTGGCAATTCGGACAATTCCTCTTGAGTAATAGTCTCACAGGAGGAACAATGCATGCCTTGTATTTTTAATAATATTTTCTTAATCATATAATTACTTAATTATTAAATAATGTGTCCCCTCCAAACTTTTTTTAAAAATTTCTAAATTAAGATTTGCTTCACTGTTAACCATGACGTTACCTGAGACTAAATCAATATTAACTTCTTGCACGCCCGACACCTTTTTCAAACGATTAGAAACCAGCTTAACACAGCTGGGGCAAGTAAGACCGGATAATTTAAAATTAGTAGTATTCATATAGTTATTATTTAACGGCTACAACCGCCCCCACCACAACCGCCACCGGCACTAGCCAGACTAGCTGTTGGGCTGGCTGTCGGCGCTTGAGCGCTGGGTTGACCGTCAGCGGTGATGACAAATTTGCCCCAAACCATTTCCATACCGCAGGAAAACAGGATCTCACCTGTCTTGGTCGGTGTAAAACGGATAATATTTTCACCTGGTTTTAATTCTTTGTAAATATTATAATCATCAATCTTAATAGCTTTAGTACAACCTAATTTAGGTGCGGCGTTAATCACCCACTTAATAGGTTGACCAACCTTGGCATATAAAATGTCGGGAGTATAGCCTCGACCATCAACGGTCATAGTAATAACCTGTTCAGTAGTTGAATTAGTTGCAGATGGATTGTTAGCTTGATCGATTGCTGTTGTCTGTTCCGTATTAGTCGTCGCTGCCTGAGCTGATGGCACATCAATGACACTTTGGTCGTTAGTCTGACATTGTGCCTCACCACTAACAGGATTAATAGGGCAACTAGTACTGTCAGTAGCCGTAGCTTTGACCAAAAATTTACCACGCACCATGCCCATACCGCAGGAAAAATTAATAGTACCTGTTTCTGTGGGAGTAAAACGAATAATATTTTCACCCTTAGTTAATTTTTGACTGATATTCAAGCTGGGCACGATAATTTGACTAGTACAGCCGGTTATATTGTCACCATTAATTATCCATTTAACTGGCACGCCTTGAATAATTTCAAACGTACTTGGCTGGTAACCGCTAGAAGTTACGGCCATTTCTACCACTTGTTCGTCTTGAGTCTGGCGCGCTACATTGATCGCTGACTGGGCAGTGGGTAAATTAAGGTTCCAACCCAAAAGAGCTGAACCATTAGCAAAAATATAGACAGCAAACAAGACCACCACGAAACCAATAGCCTTCTCCAAGACCACACTCTTTTTATTTTTAAACTTACTGGTAGCCACGCCCAAACTTAAAAGTACTGGCGCTGTGCCCAAACCGAAAAACAGCATAGTGTAAGCACCGGTTAAAAAATCACCGGTAGACATGGCAAAAAGCTGTAAGCTTTGGGTAAAGCCACAAGGCATAAAGAAGGTAAAACCACCTAGCAACGCTGGGGCCAAAGGATGATCGGAACCTTGCAGTTTGTACCACCAACTAGTTAGCCCTTTAGGTAAATGAAAACCCAGCTTACTTAAAGGCGGGGCAAAACCCAAAATACTTAAACCCAACCAGGCTAAAATTAAAGCTACGGCCAAGGTAAACCAACCCCAGAAGCTCTGAGACAAAGCGAACCAACTACCAACTAGACCTAAAACGCCACCTAGCACGAAAAAAGTGATCAGTCTGCCAGCTTGAAACATGAGATGGGGTCGCACAGAAGTTTGATAGAAGCCCTGTCCTGATGTTTTGTATTTAGCACCAAAAGCCAGAACCACCGAGCCAACCACGGCTAAACAAGTGGACACAGAAGCGACAATACCAATGAGAATAGCTAAACCATAGCCGATTTCGTTACCGGCTACATTCAATCGATCCAACCAACCAAAATTTTGAATTAAACGATAGAGTAAATATAAGGCTGCCACTATCATAATAACATTGAACCATTGCCCAGCCGTAGCCTTAGCTTTAAATTGTGCGGTATTATCCGACCAAGGTTCTAAGCCAGCTTGATAGTTTAAACCATCTATAGTTTTAATGGCCTGATGTAAATCAAATGTTTCATCGTGAGCAATATCAGCCGTACCGCGACGACAAGAAATCTTGGCTTGATGAAAACCGGGTAGACCTTTTAATTCTTGATAAATCAGAGTCTCGCAAGAAACACAGGTCATACCTTTAATATGCAGAGTAGTACGCATAGATAAAAATTAATTATTTATTAGAGATTTTACTGACTTGCAAAATTTCCTGAGTCATTTTTTGTTTGAGCTTTTTGTCATTGCTCTGCAAGGCATGAGCAAAACAGCTATTCAAATGAGCCTCCATCATCATTTGATGAGCTGATTTTAACAAGCCAATGACTGCTAAATTTTGTTGCATAATATCAACACAATACTGTTGATCTGCAGTCATTTTAATAATACGCGCCATTAAGCTCTGAGCTTTCTTAAAATTCACCAAAGCCTTGTCTTGATTAATAGTCATAGAATTAAATAATTACTAATATAAGATAAAAATAATCAATTATCTACACCCCTACCTAGGGTATAGGTATATCATAGCCTATAAAAAAATCGCTGTCAAGTGGTTAAGGAATTATGTCGCAATATAAAAATAACTAAAAACCAATAGTCTGAAATAATCAACGACTATACTGATAGTATTTGTTGCTACCATTCCAGCCCTCATTGCCCGCTTGTAAAATACCTACCCCGCTGGCTCTGGTCGGCTCTGTTAATTGAGGCAGATCAACTACCGCTTGGTCATTCTCCAGATTAGCATACAGCACACAGTGCTTATCAGCTGTCACAATATACTTATAATTAGTTTGGTTAACAATGCCGGTCTTAGGATCTTGAGGTAACTGAGCTATATATTTGGCATAGTCAGGATTTTGAGTCTTCCATTCCACAAAAATCTGAGCTAGATCATACTCACCCGCCCCAGCTTGAGGCCAATAACAACCCAGGTCCAGAACCCGACTTAAACTCTTGATCGTGGCCAAACGTTTAGTATCTCTGGCTTTCTGAGGAATACTGCCCACGGCGACCATGACAATGGAAGCCAAAACAGCAATAATTGCCAAAACAATTAACACTTCCACTAAAGTAAAACCTCCTAATGATTTAGATTGCATAGTGAGCCGTCGTCGGGGATCGAACCCGAGACCTTCGCCTTACCATGGCGACGCTCTACCGACTGAGCTACAACGGCCAATTTAGTAAAAAACTAAAGATCATTGATCTTTTGTTTTAAATCCTCCAACTTTTGATTATCAGGATTGACTTCAGCTAACTTTTTGTAAGTTAACCAAGCTTCACCCTTATCCTTGGTTATTATACACAACTCCAGCATTTTATCAAGACAGCGAGGATTATTCGGATCAATCTGCAGAGCCTGCTTCATATTAGCTATGGCTGATTGATAATCAGATTGGGCTTGAGTAGCCAAACTTAAGTTGAAATAGATATTGGCCACCTCTTTGTCATTATTTTGTTCACCCACCTGCCTTAGTTTAATAGCGTGAGAAAAAGTTTGTTCGGCTTCGGCATAATTTTGTCTAGTCATATACAATTCACCTAAAAGCTGAAAGGCTTTGAAGTTCTTACTATCCAAACCAATAATTTCAATGTATTTATTTTCGGCTTCAGCTAAATCTTCACGACGCCACAAATCTTGAGCCTGAACAAATAGGCCAGCAATTTTTTCACTGCTACTGTCAGTGGACTGTAAGTCACGCTGAGAGTAACGATCCTTTAAGTCCCAGAGCTTGCGATAAGCCCAACCAAAAAAACTATTAAGCACCTTAAAGATAGGCTTAAAAATACGCCACAAGCGCTGGCCAACTTTCTTGACACGACGTTGGAGTTTTTCAGAAATAATGCGTTGCTTTAGGGCGGCTTGTTTCTCTGATTCTATATTAGCCACATCAATATTAGCTAAGACAGAAAACTTCCTGAAAAGAATGGTGCCAATAACACCTAAACTAACTAATACTAATAGCCAAATAACATAAGTCATAATTTTTCTAGATACTGAATTAGGTTAACATAAAAATAAATAGAAAGCAAGCAATTTGCCAATTATTTACTTAATATTAGCTATTTTTTTCATAGCTACAACTTGCAAACTAGTGCCCCCTATTAGCAAACCGTCCACACTGTCCACAGCTAACAAAGCTGGGGCGTTTTGAGCAGTCACGCTACCGCCATAGAGCACCTTGAGCTTAGCTTGTTGGCCCAAAATTGCTTGCGCTGTCTGTTTAATATATTGTTGCATGATTTGCGCATCAGTTGGTTTAATTACCTTGCCTGTGCCAATGGCCCAGATTGGTTCATAGGCAATAATTATCTCTTGTTTGGTTTTAATATTCTTGAAAGCACACTGCAGTTGATCTTTGACAAAAGCCTGATGCTGTTGAGCACGACGCTTGGCCCAATTCTCCCCCACACAAACAATGGGTATAAGCTTAACAGCCAAAGCTACTTTTATTTTCAAATTAATTAAGGCATCACTTTCTTCTAAATATTGTCGCCTTTCACTATGACCGATAATGACATAGCGACAACCTAAGTCTTTCAAGGTCTGGGCTGATACTTCCCCAGTATAGGCACCATTAGGTTGTGAATAAACATTCTGGGCCCCTAACTTAATTGAACTCTTTTTTAAAATATCTTTGACTCCAGCTAAAGCCAGCTCTGACGGGCAGGCCACTACTGGGTGTTTAGATTTCTGGAACGCTCTGGCATAGGCCTTGGCTAATTGCAAGCTGGCTCTAAGATTTAAATTAGCTTTCCAGTTAGCCACGATTAATTTAGTCATATATTTAATTTAATTGATTAGCGGAATTGTAAGCTTCCAACATTAAGGCGGTTTGAGCAAAGCGATCTTCGCTATCTTTGGCGCCCAAAACTACAGTGATGATTCTTTGATCATCTTTAGCAAAGAGGCCGACAAAACAATAGCCACTGTCGGTTAGATAGCCGGTCTTACCACCCAAAAACTCCAAACCCGGAGACTGGCTAGCCAAGGGCTGGCCAGTGCTGTAAATGACTTTGGGTTTGCCCTGCTGGGTTTTGAAACTATATTGACTATTTAAAACTGCGTTAGTTACTTCTTCATGAGCAAAGGCTTCAGCTGCTAACCGAGCCACTTCTCTGGCCGTGGAGACATTGAGATTAGACAAACCCGTGGGATCGGAAAAGTGAGTCTTACTGAGACCTAAAGTTCTAGCTTTGTCATTCATCTCTTGGGTAAAGGCCTCTTCTGTTAAACCGGAAGTATTAACCAAAGCGATGACAGCCGTATTATCA
>Ga0209212_1002808_pt1 | contig 24005 bp, 19 predicted proteins | sample RifGroC2_FD_183996 | JGI IMG/M metagenome (GOLD analysis project Ga0209212, IMG submission 183996) | Groundwater microbial communities from Rifle, Colorado, USA - Groundwater C2 (SPAdes) (version 2) | ecosystem: Environmental > Aquatic > Deep subsurface > Groundwater | place: Rifle, Colorado... | reverse complement strand
CAAGAATCGTAGACAAATTTGTTGAGCGTAACACCACGCTCAAAATCGGGGCAGCGCCGGTCAGCTGCGCGACCGGGCACCACCTTAAACTCGACCTTTTATTGTCTTGACTATAGGGTCCACTCAATAGGGACTTTAGCTTCTCGCCCAACTCGTCCAGTAACTCCTTGTAACGTACTGGATCTGGGACAATATGCTGGTTAAAAATAATAGAATTGAGATAACTCATAGCTTGAAAAGTGGAGGACCTGTTTGAGATACAGCGTAAGTCGCTTGTTCGTTTACCTACTTCTTTGGGGTCCCATCTTTGTTGTAGTTATTGCGTATACTTTGTCTGACTCTATCATATTCCAAGAAACCAGGACTAGTAGGATCATTAGACCTAAATCCCGGATATCGCTTTTTGACATCCGCAAGCCATTTGCGGCTGGCTTCTTTCCGATCCTTGGATCGGCTCATAAGATCCTTTATGATTTGGCGGGAATCCTCGCCGTGGTGAAGTGGTGAGGGATCGCGGGGGCGCGACCTAGGCGCACTTAATTTGAGCGCTGCAATGCCAGCTACACGGGTGAGAACAGATTGCAAGTCGTTGTAATGGTTAGCCGAATTTTGTCTATGATCTTTAAAGCTGTCAATTCGAGTTTGAATTTCTGAAAGCTCATCGGGGGTCAGGTTAGAAAATGCATAAAACAGGTCCAAAGCTGGACCAAGATTAGGATCATCGCTGACCTTACCTTCAATCTCTTTTTTAACCATACATACTCCGAAACAGACGTTATTTTGGTGATTGCGATTCAGGGTGTATGTAAATTTCGTAACTTCGTGCTAACAGATGCTGCTCAATCTTTATTGGATTGTCAAGCATAAAATGCATATTTGCTAATCTTGAAGTCAATCAACATCGTCCCGGCGTACTACCTCTGACAGTGATATGCAAGAGATCTGACACATGTATATACTTCCGAATTAGTGGGGTGCGGGAGCGGAACGTGGGGATAAAAGAGCGGTAATGACTTATCTGCCTCGTTGGAAGTTGAAAATACCTACCTTCAACGTGGGGAGAAGAGACACCTTCATCTAAGGATGTGTCAAGAACATCTGTTCATATCTCCATTATAGAATATTGGGGAGGATTCCAAGCTGGTAGAAAGAGTCGCCCCTTATTGAGTTGTGTTTCCAATAGAGGTGTGGTAATCCTTGGGGCACAATTTAGGGCACACGAGGAAACTTGCTCGTTTTTAATGCCTAACAAATTCATTAGCTTACAATGGTTGGTTTCGTGTCCAGTCTTCGGCACCAAAAAATCAAGGGTTACAGCTTAACGGCTGTAACCCTTTTTTCTTGGGCTCAGACACAGGAGCTTCAACCCCTTGATGGCCTGCATCACGATCCAGCCTGCGAATCTCTCCCTTGCCCCCCCTGCCCTGTAACATCTTGTTTCTCCAGTTATCCAATACCCAAAGTCGTACCTGCACTCATTCAGCAGATTTCTCCTCGATGGCGAACTTGTCCCACAGAGCGGTCAAAACACTACCACATGATGTGTGGAAAAAGGCGATCATGCTAAAGCTAAACCTGGTCATGCTTTAGCTAAACCTAGTCGCGGTCAAGCTAAGCCTCCTCATTCTTAAGCTAAACCTAGTCGCGGTTAGGCTAAGCCTCGTGAGGGTCAAGCTAAACCTCGTCATGGCTAAGCTAAACCTCGTCATGGAAGAGATTCTCGGGGATCTCCCCCAACGAACCGGGGCAGGAGCGGGACTCCTGCCCCAGACATCGCCAAAGAAGAAGATGTTCAGTGCACTTTGCCCGGCGTGACATGCTCCGTTGCCCCGACCTTGTTGCCGGCAAAATGGCACTTCTCACACCTGACCTCTTTGGACAGATTGTGCGAAGGCCACGATTCCATCAATTTGTGCTTGACCGCCATAGGGACGACCAAATTGAGTTCGGCGTCGCGCTGGGCACCCAATTCAGCGTCATGACACGCGGCGCAGGTAACATCCGCGTGGACCGCTTTCAACGCCTTCTCTGCATGGCAGTTTATGCACTGCGTCTTGCCCCCGACCCGCGCGCCCTGTTCGGTATTCTTGAAATCCAAGTCGTGCAGTTCTTTGTGGCAGTCCGTGCACAGCTGCAGCGTTGTATGCACGCCGCGCTTGGCGGAGAGTTGCAACTCCTGCACCTGCGGATGGCGGCGGACGCCGGAACCCTGTATGCCCAGCGCGGGCACCGATTTGTCGCCCTGGTAATAGCCGATGTGACACGCAGTGCAGACATCGTTGGATTTGGTCAGCTCGGCCTTTCCATTGAATTCATGCGAGGCGATGTTGAGGGTCCAATCCATGGAGTACTCGGTCATCGCGCCTTTGGCGGTATCGCTGGCCTTGTCGTACTTGGTCCAGAGATCGAGGACGTTGCCCACCTGCTTTTGCTTAATATGCGTCTTCCAATGGCAAGTGCCGCAGTTCGTCCCGATGTGGCACCGTTCACAGTCATTCTCGCTGCCGGCAAAATTTTCATTCAGGACATACTCTTTGCCGTCCGTGCCCTTGACCTTTCGCTCCACGCGCGGCTTGCCGTCCGCCTCGAATTTCAAATCTTTGATCGTGGCATGTTCGCTCTTCATAAATGCCGCATAGCGAGCATCTTTATGGCATGCGAGACATGCGCGGCCGTCTACCACGTAGTAGTTGCGTGTCCTGGTCGTGTCGGTATCTTTGGCGCTAAAGCGTGCCCAACTGCCGTAAGTGCGCTTTGCGTTGTGGGGTGGCGTTAGGCTCATGCCGGTGTGGCAGGCGATACATTCGGCTTTGGCATGCTTTCCCGCAGCGTAGGCGGCCTGATCCACGTAAAGCGGCACACTTTCGCCGCCGACCATCATGACCAGCTTCTTGTTGGCGTGACAGGAGAAACAGTGTGCGTTCGAGGACGGCATGGCTGTCGTCGAATCTGGTTTCGGCGTCATCGTGCATGCGGTAAGGGTGACTAACAGCAGCAGAGTGAAAAACGGCATGGTTATTTTCATTGGAAAGGTCCCCTTTTACTTGAATGTTGGAGAGAAGAATCGACTCTGAGCAGCACTAATTCAGTACCTCCTTTCAGGATCTTGGGGTGTCGGACCCGGTAAAGGCGGGGTTGCCTCCGCCTTTACCGGTCTCCGCACGTTGCTACTTTTTGTGATATACCGGCTCGCCCTTGGCAGTCGGGCCGCCGGGCCTGGTCTGATTCTTGTTGAAGGTATGCGTTCTCAGGAACAGATTGTCGGCGGTCTTGCCGGTGCCGGGCATGTACTTTTCAGGGGTAAATGAGGCGTCATGGCACTTGGCGCAGCTCGCTTTGGGATCCTTTGCAGGACTCTTCTTGCTTGCATGCAGACTTCCATGGCAGTCAACGCAGCTCAGGATGTCGTCCTTGTAGTGCTTGGACTGCAGGAAGTCCTGGTACTCCTGGTGATGCTTCGCGGAATCGTAGGCGACCAGCGCCTTGGAGACGTCGTCCTTGATGAACAGGCCCTTCAGGTCACCCTTGTAATCGGCATCGACCTTGTCCTCGGGCTGGATCGCGGGCATGATGGCATGTTCGGGATACCACTTGGTCCAATCGTCGGAAGGCTTGAAGGAATCGCCGACCTTGGGAGCAGGCAGATCCTCGCGGGGGTTCCCCTGGGCCGACTTGTAGAGTTCGTTTTCGACACGGATGTGGCAGTAGCCGCAGACCCGCGACTGCTCCGCCTTTGACTTGCCGGCAAATGAGTAGATATCCTTTTTGGACTTGCTCTTAACGTGCTTGGCGCCGGGGCCGTGACAGGCCTCGCAACCGACGTTCAGCTCGCTCCACTCGGACTTCTGCGCCTTGGGATTAGCCTCGTCGTACTTGGTCAGGCGGTAGCCGGTGGTATGGCAAGTGGCGCACATGGAATCCCAGTCGTTCTTGTTGCCGTAGTTCTCCCACTTGCCGCTCATGCTGTTGTACTGCTTGTTGAGGAACTGGAATCCGCCTGTCGTGTCGTCCTTGACCAGGAAGCGCTGCTTCCACTTGGAGCCGATCACATAGACGACGTCCTCCAGCTTGAAATCCTTGCCGGTGACGTTGCCCTTGGTCGGTCCGGGATTGGTGCCATCGGTGGCCCACTTCTCGACCACTCCCTTCAGGATACCGTCATCCTTTTTCCTCACCATCTTGCTGTGATAGGTGGCCTTCCAAGTCTTGAACTCCTCTGCGTGGCACTTCTTGCAGGATTGCGAACCTGCGTATTCCTTTTTAGGGGTCTTGGCGGCCCCGGCCACTGCGGCCAGCCCCAGCATCAGGGCGCCAGCTACCGCGGTTACTACAACACGCTTCCTCATTCGCATTTCTCCTTTTCTCGTGATGTGGTCTGTCCTGCTCTGCTGTGATGCCTCCGCAGCCCGATCCGATCTGCCGCCTCCTGTTTTTGGCCTTCAACATCAAACACCTCGGGAAAAATCACCCGGAAAACGCTGCCACGGTTAAGCTCGCTCTCCGCTTCGATCCTGCCGCCGTTGATCTCTACCGCCCACTTGGCGATGGAGAGACCGAGACCGGTACCCCCGAGTCCCCGCGAACGTCCAGTGTCCACCCGGTAGAAGCGGTCAAAGATGCGTTCGAGTTCCTCTTTCGGGATACCCGGTCCGGAATCGGCAATCTCCACCATAGCTTCTCCGCCGGACTCCACGACGGTCAAGCGGATAGTACTTCCAGTCGGGGTGTACTTGATGGCGTTGTCCAGCAAGTTGACCAGCGCCTGGCGCGCGCTGGTGCGGTCCACGGTTATCACCGGGCGCGCCCGCACCTCGAGGGTCAGCCTCTGCTCTTTTTCCTCTGCCAGGACGCTCAGCAGATCGATGGTTTCCGCAGCCAGGGCGGCAAGATCCAGCGGTTCACGCCGCAGTTCCACCTCGCCCGCGTCGGCTCGGGAGAGCTGCAGGAGCGCTTCGACCAACTGCACCAGACGGTCGGTTTCCTCCAGGATGCTGCCGATGGTCTCGTGACAGGGACCGGTCCCGGTCGGATCGTGCAGAGCGGTCTCGCCGATGCTGCGAATGGCGGTCAGCGGCGTGCGCAGTTCATGGGAGGCGTCGGCGGTGAAGCGCCGCAAACGTCCGAAGGAATCCTCGATCCGGCCGAAGGCCTGGTTGAAGACCGTCGCCAGGCGTCCCAACTCGTCGTCGGCATCAGCCACCGGCAGCCGCTCCGAAAGATTTTCGGCGCCGATCTCCTCTGCCTTTCGGGTGATGGCCGTAATCGGGGCGAGTACCCGGCCCGCAATCAGGTATCCCACAGCCAGCGAAATTGCGACGGAAACCGGGAAAATCAGGAGGATAATCAGCCTCAGTGTGGAGAGCGTCTGCCTCACAGAGCTTTCCTCATGCCCCACGGCAACCTGGTAGGTGCGTCCTCCCGACGCGATGCTGGCTGCATGGACCAGATGAAGCCTGCCGCTGGCGCTCCTGACTGTTTGCGAGGGTCCGGAAGGCATCTGCGCGGTTAGCGCGTCATCCAGCCCTTCCGAGTGCCAGGCATGAGAGGAAACCAATTCCCGCCCCCCGTCGCGTACGCTGAACAGGCGAATCGGGCCGTGTTCAGCCAACATCAGCAGGCCGTTCGCGTCATGCCGCAGAAAGTCGGCGACCGTTGCCATGTCCTTGCGCAGATGGCTGTCGATCTGTCTCATCAGCGCACGCTGCACGAAGAAATAGATGCCGCAGGAGAAGAAGAGGACAGTCGCAATCAGGGCGGCGCCGTACAGGAGGGTGAAGCGCATCCGTACCCCATGACGGCTAATTCGCATCCGTTTCCTCCCTGATCACGAAGCCCACGCCGCGAATCGTTCTGATCAGTTTCGTCTCGAAGGGACCATCCACCTTGCGCCGAAGTCGGGCGATATTGACGTCGATCACGTTGTCAAGCGGTGTGGATCGCTCAAGAACCTGCCACACCTCACGGGCGAGCATCTCCCGCGAAACGATCTGGCCGTGATGTCGCAGCAGGTACTCCAGCAGATCGAACTCTTTGGCGGTAAGGTCGAGAGGCTGCCCGGCGCGTATCGCATGGTGGGCAAGCAGGTTGATTTCAAGGTCGGAAATCTTGAGGAGATGCTCCGTCTCCTGTTTGCCGCGACGCAGCAGCAGACGGATGCGGGCCAGAAGTTCGGGAAAGGCGAAGGGTTTCACCAGGTAGCCGTCCGCACCGCTGTCAAGGCCCAGGACGCGGTCTGCCACGGTATCGCGGCCGGTCAGAATCAGGATAGGAAGTTGGAAGCCCTTTTGCCGAACAGTTTTGAGGATATCCTTACCATCACGACCCGGCAGCATCAGGTCGAGCAGCATCAGGTCGAAGGGTTCCGTGCTGAGTGTGAAAAACCCCTCCTCGCCTGTCGCTGCCAGCACGACCTCGAATCCCTCCGCTTCAAGTCCCTTTTTCAGAGCCTCGGCAATCTTGCGTTCGTCTTCCACCACCAGTATGCGCATATCGCCCTCTGAAATAAAGGATACCAGCTGGTCCTAAACAACCAACTGACGTTTTCCTTAACAAATTGTCAGTAATGTCTCACCCTTGAAACTGGTCTGATGGTCACGAAGTAAAAGGCTGCTGTCAACGGAAACTCATTTAAAAAGGAAAGGCATCATTTTTCGCCATTAGTTGTAGTTCCTGCTGTAGTTATTCGGCCTGGTGTCTTGTTTCTTGAATACGCACCCAGCTCCGCTAACAAATATCTTTGTTTATTGAGCGTTTGCAGTTCAGGGAAGGTTGGTTAAGGAGGGCTCTTTGTTCCCGTTGCCGAACGATCTGCTGGTACGCCTTGTCCCCTGACTCGGTCAGTTTGTCATTTCGAGCTTGTGGTGCGGCAGTTGATACAGGCGCCAATGACCCCATGATTCTGTACTTCTGACCCCATACGCTCCATCGCATCTGTCCCCTTTTTGCCCCTGCAGCACGTGCCTTGCGGAAGGCAGGCTGCGTTCAGGGTCTATTCAGTGCGGCAAAGCCGTTCTGACTGCCTCCCAACTTGCCCCCCAAAATCTACCTGTTAACATTGTCGACGTCGTTAGATTTTCCTCACAACGCTCGACAATCATTGAATCCTCCCGATGCTGCCACAAGGCTTGAGAATATGGGCGTCCTCGCCACAACTACAGGACCTTCAGATGAGAGCATTCTTCCATGATTTCAGCCTCCGCGCGACCGTCACGCTCGCTTTGGGGCTCACTCTGCTGCCAGGGCGCCTGCCGGCTGCAATGGCGGACGCCCCAGAGGTATCAGTCCGCTCCGACCATGCCTCTGCGCCGACGGGTGTGACGAAGGAAGTGGCGGAAATGGACATCGAGGAGCTGGCGAAGGTGAGGGTCACCCCCTTCGACGTTTCCACTCGCCTGGACATTGGTTACCACGCTTCGAACTCCGTGTCCGGCTCCCGCTTCGACATGCCGATCCGGGATCTCCCGTTCGCGATCCAGGCCTTTACCGAGTCCTTCATCGAGGACCAGAAGCCGGTGAACATCTTCGACGTCGCTCGCTACTCGCCGGGCGTCACCTACCGCAGCAACGACTTCAACGAGGGGAACGCCAACCTCGCCATCCGCGGCTTCGCGGTCAGCTCCACCCCCGGAAACGTCCAGATCCTGCGCGACGGCTTCCACGGCCCCTCTATCTTCGACTTCACCAACATCAGCCGCGTGGAGGTGGTCAAGGGCCCCGCCTCGTTTCTCTACGGCCAGGTCGCTCCCGGCGGCATCGTCAACATCATCACCAAGAGCCCGCAGCCCCGGTTCGCCGCCACAGCCGACGCCACCTACGGCTCCTACGGCCAATACCGTTTCGATGCCGACGTGACCGGACCTGCGACGAATAAGCTCTTCTATCGGCTGGCGACCTCCTACGACCAGGACATCCACTACTGGGACCCCTACGACGCCTATTCCAGGGACATCTCCCCGTCCCTGCTCTGGCAGCCCAACGAGCGACTGGGCATTTCGCTCAAGTATGAAAACTTCCACAAGTTCGAGAAACCGCAGGTCATGCAAAAGCCCGGCTACAACCGCCAAAGCGGCATAGTGCCGACCCCGTCCGACCAAAACCTCCTGGGCGTCGACGTACCCGGCCTGCCGGACAACTGGAACAGCATGTCCAACGCCGATTTTCGCCGGAGCGACACCAACGCCCTGAACGCGTGGATCGACTTCAAGGCCGGCAACCACTGGGATCTGCGCACCGCCTACTACCATCAGGATTACAAGGTCGACGCGCTCTTCTCCGGCAACTTCGGCATGGCGAACAACACCACCTTCCTGCAAGGGCGCCGTTTCAGAGGGCAGACCTACACCAACCGGGACGATATCTTCGAGGCCGAGGCTGTCGGCAACTACGAGTTCGGCCGCACGAGCCTGCGCCTGCTCCTAGGCGCGCAGTACGTCGACCGCAATTTTTCCAACCGAGCCGGCCAGGCGCCCAACGACCCGGCGCTCGGCAGCGACCCCACCGCGTCGCCGCTTCCGCTCTGGGACCTGAGGGATCCCTCCACCTGGAACCGCGTGGTCACGATTCCCGTCTCAACGCTCACCGTGAACCAGTTCAACCATAGCACCGACTACCTGGACAAGTCCCTTTACGCCGGCACCACCTTAGGCTTCTTCGCCGACCGGCTGCTCGTGCTCGCCGGCTGGCGCAGGACCGCGACGCAAAGCCGGCTCATCGACAATCTGACCGGCCAACCCGACCCCGAATTGTCCGAGAGCGCGGTCACCCCCCAGTACGGCGTGCTCTACAAGATCACCCCCGGCCTCTCGGCCTTCGCCTCCTATGCCAAGTCGTTCGTCCCCGGATCGCAAATCCTCAACAATCCAGACGGAACGACCAAGCCCGCCGACCCGACCAGGGGAAAGGGATACGACATCGGACTCAAGGCCGACCTGTACGGCGGCCGCGTCTCAGGGACGCTCACCTTCTTCGACGTCCGCAACCAGAACATCGTCAACGACCTCGCCATGACGGACGCCACCGGCTCGGTGGTGATCTTCAACGTCCAAAGCGGCGGGCAGCGCTCCCGGGGCGTCGAGTTTGACGCCACGGCCACGGTGACCGACAACTGGCAGCTTTACCTCTCCTACAGCTACATGGACGCGCGGATCGTGGAGTTCAGCGGCCACGATGCGGACGTACTTGCTCAGGACCCGTCCGCGCTCGATGCCGCCGGGCAGGCGAACTACAAGAACGTGAAACTGCTTCACAACGCCCGCCTGCAGATGAGCGCGCCGCACCTGGCCAACCTCTGGACGCGCTACGACTTCGCGCAAGGGCGGCTCCGGGGGGCCTACGTCGGCGGCGGCGTCAACTTCGTGTACGATCAGACGATCCTTCCCGACTCCCCAAGCTCACTGAACCAGACCTACACGCTTATCAATGCGCTGGTCGGTTATTCGTGGGCGGCGCGGGGAAGCCGCCTGAGCGTGGACCTCATGGGCAAGAACCTCGCCGATGAACATTACCGCCCCTCGCAGAGCACGCGGGGCCGCCCCCGCGAGTTTCTACTCACATTCACAGCCAGGTTCTGACCTGGAACAGCCCGACAACGAGGGGCGCATGGAATTATGATGAACTCAGGAGACACTAACAGTGCCCGGTTGCGCGGAGTAATGCGGCCGCGGCCACGCCCCCTGCCATGGGCCTGCCGTTTGGCCGGTATGATCTGCCTGTCGCTGCTTTTTTGCCTGCCAGGTTTCGCAGAGGGGCAGGTGTATGGGAAAGCGAATCCGGGCCAGGTCGAAGCCGCCTACCTGCGCAATTTTGCCCACTACGTGACGTGGCCGCCTCAGGCCTTCGCCGAGGACCGTTCTCCCTGGAACATCTGCATCCTGGGGACTGACCCCTTTGGCGAGGTGCTGGAGAGGACCTTCAAGGGACGCACCGAGCAGGCGCGCACGTTTGAAATCTTCCGCGCGGAGGAGCTGGATAAATTGCCCCCCTGCCAGATCGTTTTCGTGGCTTATAAAGATGGCGCCAAGCGCCGCGCCGCCCTTGCCGAGTTGAAGAACCGGCCGGTCCTGACGGTGGGCGATGCACCCAAGTTTTTGCAGGAGGGAGGAATCATCCGGTTCCAGGTCGAAAACTACGTGGAAATGAGCGTCAACCTCGATCAGGCCCGCTCCGTTTCCTTGAAGATTCAGACCAAGATGCTGGAAGTCACCCATGAGGTACTGGAGAACGGGGTGGTCCGCAAGCAGAGGTGATGCATGTTCTGGCGACGCGGCATTCGCTACAAGCTGGCTATCGCCCTGTGGGGCGTGGCGATCATAGCCTTCGCCGCGGCGGGCCTGGCTTTGGTGCTCTTCGAGAACCTCACGCTGGAGCGTCGCGTCGGGCAGATCATGGAGCCCTACGCGCAACTGGTCTCCGTCGGGACAGAAGCGGCGGTGGCCTTCGAGGACCCCGGACGCGCGCAGGAAATCCTCAATACGCTGCGGACCAACCCGCAACTTTCGAAAGCGGAAATCTTTCTGCGGGACGGACGGTTGCTGGCCCGCTACAGCGGCAGGTCCAAGGAGGCATCCCTTCCCCCTTCGCTCAAACCCGATGGCGTTTACCTGAACCATAACAATGCGGAGTTGTTGCAGAGCCTGCAAGACGGCGCGCATCTGCGCCTCGTCATGAGCCTGAATGAACTCAACCGGCAAACTCAGGAAATTTTGTGGAAATTCGCCCTGGGGATGTTCGTCCTGCTGGTGACCATCACCCTTGCCCTGCGGGCTGCTCTGCAAAAAACCATCATCGATCCCATCTCCACCCTGGTCAAGACCGTAGAACAAGTTCGCACCAGGGCCGACTACAGCCGGCGGGTGCCGGCCTCCGGCGTCGATGAGGTGGGCCGGCTCGGCCAGAGCTTCAACGCCATGATGGGGGTGATCCAGGAACGCGAAGGCGATTTACGCCGGCTCACCCTCTTCCAGCGCACGATTCTGGACAACGCGGCCTACGGCATCATCTCCACGACTACCGAGGGAATTGTCAGCAGTTTCAATCGTGCCGCCGAGCACCTGCTCGGTTACCCGGCCGAAGAAGTGGTTGGAAAACTGACACCGGTCTGCTGGCACGATCAGGAAGAGATCTCGCGACGCGCCCTTCAGTTGTCTGAAGAGCTGGGCGAGACAGTAGCGCCGGGATTCGAGGTGTTCGCGGTCCGCCTGCGGCGTAACCTACCCGAGGAAAACGAGTGGACCTACATTCGCAAGGACGGGACGCGCATGCCGGTGCTCCTGTCAGTGACCGCGCTTCAAGGTGCGAGCGGCCAGATCACGGGATTCGTCGGACTGGCCTATGATCTCACCGAGCGCAAGCAGGCCGAGGCGCGCTACCGTGCCCTCTTCGAAAATGCCGTGGACGGCATTTTCCAGACCACACCCTCCGGGCGCTTCATCGACGCGAATCCAGCCCTAGCGCGCATGTTGGGATACACCTCCGCACGGGAACTCATGGCTTGCGTCACCGACATACCGCAACAGCTTTACGCGTGGCCGGAACACCGCGCCGAAATCAGCCACCTCATGGAGGAGCGGGGCGTCGTGGAAGCTTTCGAGACCAGGCTGTACCGCAAAGACGGCAGTTCGATCTGGGTTTCCGTCAACGGGCGCGCGGTCTGCAACGGCTCCGGGGCGATCCTCTACTGGGAAGGGATCACCGAGGACATCACCGAACGCAAGAAAGCAGAGGAGGAGCTAAACCGCTACAAGACGCACCTGGAAACCCTGGTGCAGGAGCGTACCGTGCAGCTGGAGCAGGCCAACGTCCGGCTGCAGGAAATGGATCGCCTGAAATCCATGTTCATCGCCTCCACATCCCACGAACTGCGCACGCCGCTCAATGCCATCATCGGCTTTACCGGCATGACCCTCCAGGGGTTATCTGGCGAACTCAACGAGGAGCAGCATGATAACCTGGCCCGGGTTTACCGGTCGGCCAAGCACCTTTTGGCGCTGATCACCGACATCATCGACATCTCCAAGATCGAGGCGGGAAAGATCAGCATCTTCCCGGAGGAGTTCCCCCTGGAAGAGTTGGTGGATGAGGCGATAGCCATAGTGACCCCCCAGCTGCAGAAAAAGGGGCTCTCCCTGGAGCGGGAACTCCCCGCCACCCTTAATATGTATGCCGACCGGAAACGGCTGTTCCAGTGCCTGGTCAACCTTTTGAGCAACGCGGCAAAGTTCACCGAGAAGGGAAGGATCATTGTGGCGGCACGGGAGAACGACGGAAGTATAGAGCTGTCGGTAACGGACAGCGGTATCGGAATAGCGGAACGGGACCTCCCCAGGCTGTTCAAGCCCTTTGAAAGGCTGGAATCGCATCTGCGCGTGCGGGCGGGGGGCACGGGACTGGGGCTCTATCTGACGGCAAAGCTGGTCGCCGATATTCTACGCGGCACCATCTCGGTGCAAAGCCGCGAGGGTGAGGGGAGCACATTTACACTCAGCCTGCCGAGGGACCTGCGCCGGGTCCCTGAGCCGCCTGACTTAGTGAGAGAGGGAGGAGGTACTCCATGAAAACCGCGCTCATCATCGAAGACCACCCGGACAGCATGGTGCTTATCAGCAGACTCCTGGAGAAGTGGGGGTACAGGACCATCGGCGCCGGCACCGGCAGGGAGGGGATCGAACTCGCCCTACAAAACAGGGCGGACTTCATCATCCTGGACATACAGCTGCCTGATATGGACGGAACAGAGGTGCTGCGCAGCATCCGCGCAAAACTTGGCCACGACACGCCGGTCATCGCTATAACCTCTTACGCCATGTCCGGTGACAGAGAGCGCCTCCTGGCGGCCGGCTGCGATGGCTATATAGAGAAACCTATCGATCCGGAACTGGTCTTGTCCCAGATCAGAGATGTCATAGGGGAAGAACATGAAGATACTGATCGCTGACGACAATGCGGATGACAGGGTTTTACTGGAGAGGGCGCTCATGAACAAGGGGTATTCCGTCTCCAGTGCCACCAACGGTGTCCGAGCGCTGGAAGCCGCGCTCGACTCTCCCCCTGACCTGATCATTTCAGACATCATGATGCCGGAGATGGACGGTTTCGAGCTGTGCCGCCGGGTGAAGACGGACGACCGGCTGCGCCAGGTCGCCTTCATCTTCTACACGGCAACCTACGTCGAGGAGAAGGACGAGCAACTGGCGCTAAGCCTCGGGGCATCGAGGTTTCTCATAAAGCCCCTGGAACTTCCCGAGTTCCTGGGCGTGGTCAAGGCGGTCATCGACGAGTACCGCGCGCAACAGCTGCCGGTGCCGGAGCGGCCGCTGGCGCAGCAGGAGGAACTGGACCGCATGCATGTGGAGGCGCTGACCCGAAAGCTTGAGAAGAAGGTGAGCCAGCTCGAGGCGGAGCGCGAGGCGTTGCTCAAGAGCGAGGAGAATTACCGTCGGCTCAACGATACGCTGGAAGAGCGCATCAAACAGGCGGTGGACGATCTCCGCGAGAAAGACAGGATTCTGATTATTCAGGGGCGCCAGGCGGTCATGGGCGAGCTGATCGGCAACATCGCCCACCAGTGGCGCCAGCCGCTTAACATGCTGGCACTTCTGGCCCAGGAGCTGCCCATGAGCTACCAAGCAGGGACCTTCACCAAAGAGCTGCTGGAGGCGAACGTCACCAAGACCATGGAAATCATCCAGCAAATGTCCCGGACCATCGAGGACTTCCGCAGCTACTCACAGCCGGACCGGGAAAAGATCGATTTCAAAGTGCTGCAGGTGATCGCCAAGACCCTCTCTCTACTGGAAGAGAGCTTCAAGGCGCACCTCATCAGGACCGAGATAGAGCAGGAAGGCGATCCCGTCATCAACGGTTACCCCAACGAATACTCCCAGGTGCTGCTCAACATCCTGAGCAATGCGCGGGACGCCTTGCTGGCAAGAAAGGTGGCCAGCCCCAGCATCGTGATCAGGGTTTTCAGTGAAAACGGCAGTACCGTGGTTACCGTCACCGACAACGCGGGCGGCATTCCCCCGGAGATCATCGACAAGATCTTCGAGCCGTACTTCACCACAAAAGGGCCTGAGCAGGGAACGGGACTCGGACTATTCATTTCGAAGACCATCATCGAGAAGAACATGAATGGCGTTTTGAGCGCACGCAACACCGGTGTAGGGGCGGAATTCAGGATCAATATGAAACAGCGAAGAGCCGTGCCTTAGCTAAACCTCATCATGGTTAAACTAAACCTCTTCAGGGTTTAGCAAAATCTCGTGGATTTTTCGCACAGCCAGCCCTGCATGCAGAAGGCAGGCTGCGTTTAGATCTAATTGCAGCGAAATCGTTCTGACTGACTCCCAACCTTGCCCACATTGTCGACGTCGTTAGATTTTCCTCACAAGGCTCGACAATTATCGAATCATCCCGATGCTGCCACAAGGCTTGAGAATATGGGCAGGTGTATGGGAAAGCGAATCCGGGCCAGGTCGAAAACTACGTGGAAATGAGCGTCAACCTCGATCAGGCCCGCTCCGTTTCCTTGAAGATTCAGACCAAGATGCTGGAAGTCACCCATGAGGTACTGGAGAACGGGGTGGTCCGCAAGCAGAGGTGATTCATGTTCTGGCGACGCGGCATTCGCTACAAGCTGGCTATCGCCCTTTGGGGCGTGGCGATCATAGCCTTTGCCGCGGCGGGCCTGGCTTTGGTGCTCTTTGAGAACCTCACCATGGAGCGCCGCGCCTGGCAGATCATGGAGCCCTACGCGCAACTGGTCTCCGTCGGGACGGAAGCGGCGGTGGCCTTCGAGGACCCCGTACGCGCGCAGGAAATCCTCAATACGCTGCGGACCAACCCGCAACTTTCGGGAGCGGAAATCTTTCTGCGGGACGGACGGTTGCTCGCCCGCTACAGCAGCAGGTCCAAGGTGGCATCCCTTCCCCATTCGCTCAAACCCGATGGCGTTTACCTGAACCACAACAATGCGGAGTTGTTGCAGAGCCTGCAAGACGGCGCGCGTCTGCGCCTGGTCATGAGCCTGAATGAACTCAACCGGCAAACCCAGGAAGTTTTGTGGAAATTCGCCATGGGGATGTTCGTCCTGCTGGTGACCATCACCCTTGCCCTGCGGGCTGCCCTGCAAAAAACCATCATCGGTCCCATCTCCACCCTGGTCAAGACCGTAGAACAGGTTCGCACCAGGGACGACTACAGCCGGCGGGTGCCGGCCTCCGGCGTCGATGAGGTGGGCCGGCTTGGCCAGAGCTTCAACGCCATGATGGGTGTGATCCAGGAACGCGAAGATGATTTGCGCCGGCTCACCCTCTTCCAGCGCACGATTCTGGACAACGCGGCCTACGGCATCGTCTCCACCACTACAGATGGCATTGTCAGCAGTTTCAATCCTGCCGCCGAGCGATTGCTGGGCTACACGTCCGACGAAGTGGTCGGGAAACTGACGCCGGCGTGCTGGCACGATCAGGAAGAGATCGCGCTACGCGCCCTTCAGCTGTCCGAAGAACTGGGCGAGACGGTACCGCCTGGTTTCGAGGTGCTTGTGGCGCGCCTCCGGCGTAACCAGTCCGAGGAAAACGAGTGGACCTACATGCGCAAAGACGGGACACGCGCGCCGATGTTTCTGTCCGTGACCGCGCTGCGAAAGGAGAGCGGCCAGATTACGGGATATGTCGGACTGATCTATGACCTCACCGAGCGCAAACGGGCGGAGGACGCGCTGCTGGAGAGCGAACGGATGTACCGGGAGTTGAGCGAAACACTGGAAGTGCGCGTCACGGAGGCGGTGGAGGAACTGGAGCAGAAAAACAGGATGCTGATCCTCCAGAGCCGTCAGGCTACCATGGGGGAGATGCTGAGCAACATCGCCCACCAGTGGCGCCAACCGCTCAATATGCTGGGGCTCCTTGCCCAGGAGCTGCAGTTCGCCGAAAATCACGGCAACTTGACCGGCGAATTCATGGCCACCAATGTCAAGAGAACCATGGAGATTATCCAGCACATGTCGAAGACCATAGACGACTTCCGGCACTTCTTCATGCCGGAGAAAGAAAAGATCCGCTTCAGGGTGCTCGATGTCGTGGAAAAGACCCTCTCCCTGCTGGAGGCCGCTTTCGGAGCGTACCAGATCAATACGGAGACGGTGGCTGCAGGCGACCCGGTGCTGGAGGGGTATCCGAATGAGTACTCCCAGGTGCTTCTCAACATCCTCACCAACGCCAAGGACGCCTTCCTCTCGCGAGATGTCGCTGATCCTAAGATCGTGATCAGGGTGGACACGGAAGGGGATAAATCGGTCGTCACCATCACCGACAACGCAGGCGGCATACCCAAGGAGATCATCGACAAGATCTTCGATCCCTACTTCACGACCAAGGGTCCCGAGCAAGGCACCGGAGTCGGCCTCTTCATGAGCAAGACCATAATAGAAAAGAACATGGGCGGCGCCCTCAGCGTGCGCAACACGGACGGAGGGGCGGAATTCAGGATCAAGGTGTAAGCGGCTGAGTTCCTTCGGACGAATGATGGTCACCTCTCAACAGATGGTCTCCACGAAAAGATGGTCGCAGGTGACCGGCGACCTCGACGAAAAAAGGCCAAGGGCAGCAGTTGCTGCATCCTTGGCCTTCAGTCTCCTCGGTTGAACCAGCAGGCGGTAACCCTGCTTTGTTTCCTCAGATTGTCTCTGTGGCAAACGGTTTGGATTAGATGCCGACTCCGTCGTCGCCGTACTTTTTCTCTACAGTCGGACCCCGCTTGAAAACCATCACGCTGATCCCCTCTTCCGTCCGATCGAACTCGAACGCCAGGTTGTTTTCATAAGCAAGCAGCGCGACGGGCTCCAACTGTCCCAGGTCGCGAAGCCGGAAGAGCATACGGTTCCCCTTTTCCAGGCGCTCGATGAGACTTTGCGGGATGTCCAGGACGAAGGCGCCCTTTTCTTCCGTCAGATCGACAAGGTTGAGGTTGGTGGCGGTCACTTCACCGAGGCTGATGCGTCGCACCCAGGCGCTTCCCGTCCCTGCCCCGCCTGCCGTCAACTCGGTCAGTTCTTCGGGCGTGGCCTCGATCACCATCCCTGCCGCGACCGTGGCGTTGCTGAAACGGTCGATGAGGATGAAACTCCCCGTGTCGCGGTTGTCGCGGTACGGGTCGAAGGAAACGGGACGGTCCAGCTCGATCCTTACCAGTCCGATTTCGTTGAGTTTTAGCGTCGGGACCTGCTTTTGTTCCAGCGTGTTCACGTCGACCGCGTACTGTACCGAGGTCACCCTTCCCGGCGTGACGCCGGTCGCCGTCTTCACCAGGTACAGCTGGCCGGGCTGAAGAGGCTCGTCGTGGAACCAGACCAGGTCTGCCTCCGGGTGCCGGGTGTAAAGCGGTGCGGAATCCAGCTTGGTGAGCATGTCGCCGCGGCTGATGTCTATCTCGTCCGAGAGCGTCAGGGTCACGGCTTGGCCGGCGACTCCTTCCTCCAGGTCGCCGCCCATGGTGACGATGCGTGAGACGCGGCTGGTCTGGCCGGACGAGGTCACCCGCACCTCATCGCCCGGGCGTATCTGGCCCCCGGCGATGGTGCCGCAGAAACCGCGGAAGTCGAGGTTGGGACGGTTCACCCATTGCACCGGCAACCGGAATGCCTGGTCCGCCCGGTCGTCCTCCACCTGCACCGTTTCCAGGTAGCGCAGGATCGCGGGACCGTCGTACCACGGCGTGTTTTCGCTCTTCTCGATGATGTTGTCGCCGTTCAGGGCCGAAATGGGGAGGGCCGTGATGGTCGAGAAGCCGAGCGGCTCGGCAAACTGCCGGTACTCGCTCACGATCTGGTTGAACCTCTCCTCGTCGTAATCGATCAGGTCCATCTTGTTGATCGCCAGCGCTATGTGCCGGATCCCCACCAGGGAGACCAGGTAGCTGTGACGGCGGGTCTGGGTCAGAAGCCCCTTCCTCGCGTCCACCAGGATCACCGCCACCTTCGCGGTCGACGCGCCGGTGACCATGTTGCGGGTGTACTGCTCGTGGCCGGGGGTGTCGGCGACGATGAACTTCCTGCGGTCGGTGGAGAAGAAGCGGTAGGCGACGTCGATGGTTATCCCCTGCTCCCGCTCCGCCTGCAGCCCGTCCAGAAGCAGGGCGTAGTCGATGGCTCCCCCCTGGGTCCCAACCTTCTTGCTGTCGGCTTCCAGCGCGGCCAGCTGGTCCTCGAAAACCATCTTCGAATCCCACAGGAGACGCCCGATCAGGGTGCTCTTGCCGTCATCCACGCTGCCGCAGGTGATGAAACGGAGCAGGGATTTCTCCTCCTGGCTTTTCAGGTAGGCAAGGATATCTTTCTCGATCAGTTCGGATTGATGTGCCATTAGAAGTACCCTTCCTGTTTCTTCTTCTCCATGGAACCGGCCTGGTCATGGTCGATAAGGCGCCCCTGACGTTCCGAGGTGCGGGTGAGCAGCATTTCCTGGATGATCTGCGGCAGGGTGTCCGCCTCGGACTCCACGGCGCCGGTCAAGGGGTAGCACCCCAGGGTGCGGAAGCGGACGGACTTGTACTCGATCTTTTCACCCGGCTTGAGTTCCAGCCGGTCATCGTCCACCATGATCAGCATGCCGTCGCGCTCGACGACCGGCCGCACGGCGGAGTAGTAAAGCGGCACGATGGGAATCTGCTCCAGGTGGATGTACTGCCAGATGTCCAGCTCGGTCCAGTTGGAGAGCGGGAAGACGCGGATGCTCTCCCCCGGCTTGATGCGGGTGTTGTAGAGGCTCCAGAGTTCGGGGCGCTGGTTCTTCGGGTCCCAGCGGTGGTTGGCGCTCCGGAAGGAGAAGATCCTCTCCTTGGCGCGGGACTTCTCCTCGTCGCGGCGCGCGCCGCCGAAGGCCGCGTCGAACTTGTAGCGGTCCAGCGCCTGTTTCAGCCCCTCGGTCTTCATCACGTCCGTGTAGAGCGCGGAGCCGTGGGTGAAGGGAGAGACCCCCCTGCTGACCCCTTCCTCGTTGACGTGCACGATCAGGTCGAGCCCCGATTCCTTCGCCATCCGGTCCCGGAACTGGATCATCTCGCGGAACTTCCAGGTGGTGTCGACGTGCATCAGCGGAAAAGGCGCCGGCGCCGGGTAGAAGGCCTTGCGGGCCAGGTGCAGCATGACCGCGGAGTCCTTCCCGATGGAATACAGCATCACCGGGTTGTCGAATTCCGCCACGACCTCGCGTATGATGTGGATGCTCTCGGCCTCTAGTTGCTGCAGGTGGGTCAGACTTTTCTTCATAACAGATTCCCGTATCGAACGTGGTGTTCTTGCTACTCGACGTCGGCTGCTGTCAGCCTTCGCCCCGATTGGTTATCTCCTGTGCAAGCCGCACTCTTTGTGTTCCGGGTTCTCCCACCACCAGCGACCCGACCTGGCGTCCTCCCCCGGCTGCACGGCCCTGGTGCAGGGAGCGCAGCCGATGGAGCGGTACCCTTGCTTCAAGAGCCGGTTCTGGGGCAGGCGACGGTCGTTGACGTAGGCGAGCAGTTGCGCCTCGCTCCAGTCGAGGAGCGGGTTGAGCTTCAAGATGCCGCCGTTCAGCTGGTCGAGTTCGATGGACTTCAGGTCGCCGCGGGTGACGCCGTGCTCCCGGCGCATCCCGGTGATCCACCCTGCCAGCCCGCTGAGCGCCCGCCCGAGAGGCTCCACCTTGCGGATGTGGCAGCACTCGTGACGGTTTTCCAGCGATTCCCTGAAGGAGAAGAGCCCCTTCTCGCGTTCGAGTTTTTCCACCGCTTCGTGTTTCGGGAAATACCAGTCGATGGTGATCCCGTAACGTTCCGTCAGGGCGTCGGCCACCTCGTAGGTTTCCTCGTTGAGCCTGCCGGTATCAAGCGCGAACACGCCGATTTCGATGCCGCTCTCTTTCGCCATGTCGATGATGGCGACATCCTCCAGGGAGAAGGAGCAGGCAAGTTTGACCGGGCCGTTGGCCGCGGCTACACCGAGTCTCAGGATATCCTGTGGGGAGGCGTTCAAGGGTGCTTCAGGGATCGTATTCATAGAGTTTCCTTTTCGGGTACTGTGAGCCGGGCGGCACCTCTCAGGCGCCCTTCTGGTACAGACGTATATAATATACAACCTAAACAGTCAACAAAATTTTTCTTAATTGATGCCATTGCTGATAAAGTTTACACCTGATACCCTGTAAGACATTCCATCGCCAACAAGTAAAGAACCAAAAGAAAGTGCCTAACTCTTCCACTGAAGTTAAAAAAGGGCTACTGGATCAGCAACATCGCTATGTCTGAGAGTTTCTAGATTTTACAGTTGACCAACCACCGCGGATTAGTATCCTTTTAGCCATGTTCACATCAGCCGCTGTTAAAGCCGGTTCCTTCAGGGAGAGGTCGCGGACCATGAACCCGGACCGGTGACAAAGGAGCGAGGAAATGGCTATCACGGAAGAAACCCGGAACTTGCGGAACACGAGGCTCTCCGATGTCGATCTCCCCGATTCAGCCTGGCTTACCTATGCCGTCTGTGCCGGCGAGAGCGATTCCTGCGGATGGGGCGGGTGGATCATCGACTCGTTGGTGAGCGACCGGATGGGAAAGGGCCTCAGCATCCATGAGCGGCACCTTTGCCCCAAATGCGGGAAGGACCTTTTCAAGACGGGGGCGTCGGTGAAGTTCATCCCCTCCGACGATCAAAGCGAGAACCTCGCCGCCGGCGTCGTGTACGAGACGATACCGATGGAAATGTCCAGGGATTCCCACCAGTAGTCCCTACCGTCACACCTCACCCTCCCATCCGGAACGGGGGCCGACGGCGTTTCAATGCGGCGCCTTCACCTTTGTGATCAGGCGGACCTGGCGCTCGTGGAACCAGTAATACCAGGCCCAATTCAGCGTTACGACGATCCGGTTGCGAAAACCTATCAGGTAGTAGAGGTGAAGCAGCAGCCATACCAGCCAGGCAAGATACCCCTTGAAGTTCTGCCCGAAGGCGGTCGCTACCGCGGCACTCCGCCCGATGGTCGCCATGCTCCCCTTGTCTCTGTATCGGAAGGGCGGTATCTCCAGCGCCTTCTCCCGCGCGAGGATCGATCTACCGGCGTAACTTCCCATCTGCATGGCAACAGGCGCCACCATCGGCAGGGGCGCCCCGTCCTGCTCCAGGAACGCCATGTCCCCGACGACGTACACCTCCGGATGCCCGGGGATTGTCAGTTCGGGCATCACGGCGATGCGCCCCCCAGACCGCGGAACGCCCTCCAGCGCGCAGGCAAGAGGAGCCGCCTTGACACCCGCGGACCAGACCAGCGTGTGGGAGGGAATGACTGTGCCGTCGGCAAGAAAGACCCTCTCCGGCTCGGCACGGACCACACGCGAATCGAGCCGCACCTCGACCGACATGTCGCGCAGTTTTTCCAGGGCGTACCGGCTCAACTGCTCCGGCATCGCGCCGAGGATCTTGTCCGCCGCCTCCACCAGCACCACGCGCGCGTCCTTCAGGCTCATCTCCGGGTAGTCCTTGGCGAGGACGAAGTTGACCAGCTCGATGAGCGCACCGGCGAACTCCACCCCGGTCGGTCCGCCTCCCACGATGACGAACGTCATCAGCGCCCGTCTGCGCTGCGGGTCCTGCTCGGCGACCGCCTCCTCGAAGCTCAGGAGGATCTGGTTGCGCAGCGCTTCTCCGTCCGAGAGCTGCTTGAGGTCGAAGGCGTAGCGCTCGACCGATTCCATCCCGAAGAAGTTGGTCACCGACCCCGCCCCGAGCACCAGGTAGTCGTAGGAGACCTCCCCCCTTTCGGTAAGCACCAGTCGCCGGTCCAGATCGATACCGGTCACCTCGGAGAGCTGGAAACGCGTACCGGGCCAGTGGCGGACCATGGCACGGATGCTGTGGGCGATCGACTCCTGCTCGAGAGCGGCGGTCGCCACCTGGTACAGAAGCGGCTGGAAAAGATGGTAGTTGTTCCGATCCACCAGCAGCAGGTCGAGGTCGTTTGCCACCAGCGTCCGGGCCGCCCTGATGCCGCCGAACCCCATGCCGATAATCACTACTTTCCTGTTCATGCGGGCCGCCCGTCCCGAGGATTTTGAAATCATGAAATGATACCAGATATCTGGGCAAGCGCCGAGACAAGCCGACTCTTCTGGCATCATAAAGGACAGACCATCCAGTCAAGCAGCAGGAGCGACTGACAAAGGCGTATTCCATCACTGTCACAGCTGATGCACCAGTAGAAGAAAGTTCAGGATTGAGGGTAGGCAGGACAGCCGGACTAACTGTAGATATAAAGAAGGGCCCGCTTCGTGAGCGAAACGGGCCCTTTCTTTTCTGCAGAACAGAGGTTAACTCTAGTGCTTGTTCAGCACGCGGAGGGTTTCGTTCGCCTCCTGCAACTTCTTATTGAGGAGCTTCAGTTCGTCACGTGTGTAGGTCGTGGCGCCCTTTTCGTTGATTGCGGTCTGTAATTTGCGAATCCTGTCCTGGATGCTGTCCACTTCCTGCGCGCAGTCCTTCAGGAGCAGATTGCACTCTCTTTCGCACTGCGCGTCGTTCATCTTGTGGGTGGCGGAGTGCTGTCCGCCATCGGCCGCCATGACCGGTGCCGCTACCGCCATAAGTGCTGCCGCCAATAACATAACGAATTTGCTTTTCATTGTTCCGTCCTCCCTTTTGTTGGGTTGGCCCGCTTCTCCAAGTTGAATCCCCATTGGATGATTTATATGTAGCATCGGCCGTGCCAAAGCATAACTGGCTGTAAAAACAGCATGTCTGTCAAATGGGAGCGGGAAATGTGGAGAATATCCCACAACCCTCGTCGCATATCCTCCAGCGGGAGTGACTGGCAGGAAAACCCATGCAGTACAAGGGGGTGAGGTGGTTAGCGGTGTGGGGCAGTTCGCGGATTTAGGCAGGAATGAAGACCAGTGAGGCGACGAGGTTCCTGCCTGCGGCATCGCCCATGACGTCGAGGGTCACCTCAGGGGCGTCGTTGGCAGGTTCCTTCCTTTTGATTCCCATCCGGTCGATGATCAGTTTTTCTTTTTTGACCCAGAGATGTTCTTCGGCATGACCGAGGACGTCGGTGACGACGCCGAGGTATACATCCAGCATCTTGTCGTCCTTTCCTATCTCCAGCAACCGGGCGTCGATCTCCCCGAGCATCTTCTCGACTCCGGCGACGCTCATTTTGCCTTCGGCGCCGTCGTCGAACCCCCATCCCTCGCGCTGCAGGAGATCGAGCTTGGACTGGAGCAGGACGCGGTGTTTTTCCAGCTTCCCGCGCCTTGTCTTGATGTCGGTAATGCGTCCGAGGGCAATGCCGAGCAGGTGATCGAAGGCCCGCTTCTTCAGCTGGTACAGTGTGTCTTCCTCGGTGGTCGAAAGGTCAAGGAGGCGGTGTCCTTCGAAACTGACCGTCGTCTGTTGGACATCCCGCATCACTACCTCGCCGGAAAGTACGGCGCCCAGGATCCCCCTCTCCGCCTTGCGCATCAGGAGCAGCGCCGTAGCACCTTGCCACCCCCTACCCTGCTTCCCTTTGAACTCGGCCAGATCCTTATCTCTCTCCAGGAACCTCGCCAGGTCAGCCTTGGAGATGAAGAAGTTGCGCAGCACAGGATTCGTGTCGTAGCTCTCATGGTCCAGGAGCAGAGGCTTGGCCGAGGCGTCCACCATCGCCACGACGTGGTCGATGGCGTGCAGCACTGCCGGGCGCAACTTCTTCTTGTACCCCGACACGGCTCGGATCCACGGGTCGGTGCCATCCACGGCCCGCTCGATAGCTTTCTTGACCAGGGATTCGGGGTACTTCCCGTCCTTGCCGTCCTTGCGGAAGATGGAATAGACGAACCTGAGCAACCGTTACCTCCGACCTTGTAGGAGCGGCATTCCTGATGGGCTCGCAAATTCGATTACGCATCCAAGGCAAGGCAGCGGCCGGCCAGGAACTGACTACGGCGCAGGTCTTGCCAAAATGTAGTGACAACAGTCTTCAGCAGATCTTTGATACGTGAATAGG
>Ga0209212_1002807_pt1 | contig 24007 bp, 28 predicted proteins | sample RifGroC2_FD_183996 | JGI IMG/M metagenome (GOLD analysis project Ga0209212, IMG submission 183996) | Groundwater microbial communities from Rifle, Colorado, USA - Groundwater C2 (SPAdes) (version 2) | ecosystem: Environmental > Aquatic > Deep subsurface > Groundwater | place: Rifle, Colorado... | reverse complement strand
CTCGTCACTGGCCGAAATCAACGGAACGCTGGACGGATTCACAGCGGAACGGTGGACGCCATCACGTCAGTTTGACTGGACGCTTTCACCGGAATACGCAACCCGCCACCCTTTCGGGCTTTCAAGCTGGAGACATAATATGGTAATTACTGAGAATACCCCTGCTCTGCAGCGGTCAATAGGGTAAATAGCCCGATATAAAATTCAATCAAGCTTGACCGACGCTCTGCTGAAACAGAGACTCTGTAGGTGAGCTTTGTCGTGCAAAAATAGTTCGTATGAGAGGCTTGCAGACTTTCGGCAATTATGGTCAGAAATCAGAGAATGAACCATGCTTGAGCCGTTCCGAAAATTGTGCACCTAAAGCCATGACATTCTGATGAAGATGGCCAGTGGACCGCAAATCATTTGACCACACGGATAAAACGTTGATGAAGAACAGTAGAGACCAACTCATTGAGTTAATCGCTTCAGAGGAAGCTCGGCTTACCCGACTCGATGCTGAACGGCAGACGCTCAATAATCAACTTTATGATCTACGTGGACAGCTGTCAGCCATTGATGCAGCCACATCACGGGGCAAAGAACATTCCGCATTATCCCCAGCAGCAAAGATTGCCCTATTTCGCTCCCTATTCAGAGGACGGGAAGATGTCTGTCCAAAACTCTGGATCAGTAAAAATGGTGACCGCAAAGGATACATGCCATCCTGCTCCAACGACGGCAACTACTCTCTTTGTGGAAAGCGTAAATTCCCTCGCGTTAAATGTAGCGATTGTAACCACCAAGCCTATATTCCTGTCAGTGATGAAGTGTTGCGCGACCATCTCCAAGGCAAACAGACCATTGGAGTTTATCCGCTACTGCCTGACGATACCTGCCGATTCCTGGCCGTAGACTTTGACAAGACAACCTGGCAGGAGGATACCGCAGCCTTCCGTGAAACCTGTTCATCTCTTGACCTACCCGTGGCAGTGGAACGCTCGCGTTCCGGTAACGGTGCTCACGCCTGGTTTTTCTTCAACGAACCGGTCACGGCGACGATCGCTCGGGTCATGGGCTGTTTCCTGATAACTGAGACCATGTCTCGGCGTCATCAGCTCAGCATGGAATCATATGATCGGCTCTTTCCAAGTCAGGACACCATGCCCCGCGGCGGCTTCGGCAACCTGATCGCACTCCCGTTGCAACTGGAACCCCGTAAACAGGAAAATTCGGTCTTTGTAGACGAGTCCTTCGTTCCCTATGCCGATCAGTGGGACTATCTGGCATCACTCAAGCGCCTCTCCCCACAAGAAGTGCAGACAATTGCAGATCGGGCCATGCGCAAGGGGCAGGTCATCGGCCTGAAACTACCAACAGATACTGACGAAGAGCAAACCCCATGGGAACGCCCGCCTTCAGGCCGTTCATCGGAGCAACGACTGAAAGGAAAGTTGCCAAAAAAGATTAAGGCAGTCCTCGCTCAACAGATCTTCGTCGAGACGAAAGGAATTCCCTCAGAACTGTTGAACAGGATCAAACGCCTTGCCGCCTTTCAAAATCCGGAATTCTTTAAAAAACAGAAGATGCGCCTTTCCACTCACAACACCCCACGGGTGATTGCTTGCTTTGAGGAGTTACCAGAACATGTGGCCCTGCCAAGGGGATGCCGTGATGCCCTTCAGTCCCTTCTGAACGAGTATAGTATCGCGTTGCACCTCGACGACAAACGTTACGTCGGTACTCTGAGCGCCTTCAGCTTTCACGGTACACTTTCCGACATCCAGCAACAGACTGTTGATGAACTTATGCAGCATGACATCGGCATCTTCGTTGCTCCACCCGGCTCCGGTAAGACCGTGGTCGGTGCATGGCTGGCCGCAACCCGAAACTGCTCGACCCTTGTCCTGGTTCACCGCAAACCGCTCCTTGACCAGTGGGTAGCACAACTATCTCGTTTTCTTGATCTGCCGCCAAAAGAGATCGGCACCATCGGCGCCGGCAAGAACAAGGCTAACGGAATCCTTGACGTAGCAATGATGCAGAGCCTTATCAGGAAAGATGAGGTTGCTGACCTTGTTGCCAACTACGGTCAGATTATTGTTGATGAGTGTCATCACCTGCCGGCATTTTCTTTCGAGCGTGTACTGGGCGAGGTTAAGGCAAAATATGTGGTAGGACTCACCGCCACCCCTTACCGTCGGGACGGTCACCAACCGATCATCCACCTGCAGTGCGGTCCGACCAGATTTTCACTGAACCGCAAACAGCAGGCGATAGACGAAGATTTCACCCGTCGCTTGATTCTGCGGGAGACCGGCTTCAGCCTGTCGGATACGGACAGTTCAATAACAATCCAGGAGATCTATGCCAGGTTAACATCTGATCGACAACGGAATCATCTTATTCTTAGTGACATCAGACAGGCTCTTGCCGAAAAGAGATCACCGATTCTTCTTACTGAGAGGAAGGATCATCTGGAATACCTTGCTGGAGAACTACATGACGCTGTGAAGCACCTGGTAGTTCTCCACGGGGGGATGGGAGTGAAGCAACGACGCAAGGCAATGGAACATCTTGCTTCCATCCCTGGGGACGAAGAGCGACTGATCCTTGCTACCGGCCGCTATATTGGCGAAGGTTTCGACGATGCGCGGCTGGACACCCTTTTTCTTGCCCTGCCGTTTTCATGGAAAGGAATGTTGGTACAATACGCTGGTCGCCTGCATCGCCTACACCCCGACAAAGTAGAGGTACAGGTATACGACTATGTGGACAGTTCGGTGCCGATGCTGGCGAAGATGCATGATAAACGGATGAAAGGGTTCAAGGCTATGGAGTATGAGCAGGCAACGTAGAGGATGTTATTTTGTGGTTTGTAGTAGTCGCTCAATATATTTTTGCAAACAGGTTTTGCAATCTTTATGATATAAGGTATTTATAGCTTTAATATTCACTAAATCACGTAAGAGAAGTTAATGCCATCACGCACAGCCAAAAACATATCTCCTGAAGCGCTGAAGCAGTTCCATCCTTTCATTATGAATCTAGGGGGGGGGGAAGTCTCTTCCGTTCGTCGGCAATCAGCAAGAGATACTGCCGGCACTTTGGCCAACGTTCTGAAAGAGCGTTTCCATGCTACAAAGGTCGTGCTTTTTGGATCTGTGACACGTACTGATTTCAGTCAGTGGTCGGATATTGACCTTGCCGTATGGGGTATTTCTATCTCTGACTATTATCGGGCAGTAGCCTATGCAAGTGGCTACAGCAGCGTCTTCAAAGTTGATCTTGTAGATGCAGAAGACTGTTCACGGTCGCTACTTCTTCATATTACCCAACATGGGATTGAATTATGAACCCACAAGCAGCGATCCTATCGGCCAGAATAGATACTGAGCTGTCTGAGCTCAAACTTGTCGTTGAGCGAACTTTGCAAGCTTGGGACAAGGCAGTAAAGCAAGATGACGATTTCTACCTGGATAGCGTAGCGCTGAATCTCCATGCATTCTATTCCGGCTTAGAGCGAATATTTGAAAAGCTGGCATCATCTATTGATGGAGCAGTTCCCACCGCAGCAAACTGGCATCAGGAACTGCTGACTCAGATGCAGACAGAAATACCATCTCTCCGCCCAGCTATCATTTCATACGACCTTAAAGAAGCGTTGGAAGAGTACAGGGGCTTTCGACACGTGGTACGCAATGTTTATACCTATCACCTGAAACCGGAAAAGTTGAAATTGCTGGTGAATAACCTTGAATACACCTTTAAATTGGCTTCTGAAGAATTGACTGGTTTTGGAAACTTCTTGAAAAAATCGAGCAAATAGAAAGTACTCCAGTTGAGAGTGTTCATCTCAAAAGCTTTCACCAAACTTTCACCAAACTAACAACTTTCACCGTATTTTGCTGGACTTTAATGGACTTTGCTCAGCGGAGCAGGTGCTTGAATTTGTTAGATATTAAGGGTTTGCGGCCAATGAATGGGGACCACCAAGCAGCATTCGAATCCCTACCTCTCCGCCACAAAAACAATAGGTTACAGCTATTATGCTGTAGCCTTTTTGTTTATCTATTGTTAATGTATCCTCTGACGTATCCTTCAACTCAAGGCGCTTGAGTACGATTCTTTCAAGGAGCTGGAAATCAGCAATTATTCTTAAACGAGGAACACTATGAAAACCGCCTTACTCATCATCGACATCCAGAACGATTACTTCCCCGGCGGTAAGATGGAACTGGTCGGCAGTATTGAGGCTGCGACAGCGGCGGCTCGGCTGCTGGGTGCTTTTAGAAAACAGGCCTGGTCAATCTTCCATGTTCAGCATATCGCTGTCCAGCCAAACCCTACCTTTTTTCTGCCGGGGACACCGGGGGCTGATATCCATACCTGCGTTGCCCCATTGCCGGGTGAACCGGTCATCACCAAACACTACCCCAGCAGTTTCCGCAACACCGATCTGCTGGAACAGCTAAAGACTGCCGGAATCGACACCCTTTTGATCTGCGGCATGATGAGTCATATGTGCGTCGATACGACCGTCCGTGCTGCTTTTGACCTCGGCTTTTCCTGCATCGTTACCCATGACGCTTGCGCAACCAGAGAGTTGTCGTTCAAAGATGTCACCGTACCGGCAGAGCAAGTACACGCCTCATACATGGCAGCCCTCGGTGCTGTATTTGCTCAGGTGATGGGAGTTGATGAAATTATTAAAAACATGCAGGCAGCTGCATAGCCAGAGGGAGTAAGCTTGTCATTGAAGCAAGACAAGCTGATAGGATTCCATTATGAACACAGAACCTTCGTCACGGGATAAAGCATTGGCAAAAGTCTGCGAACTCTGCCCGGTTTGCCTCCATGCCCGGCACCATCAGAAAGGGGTGGTTTTCGATTTTGTAAAGAACATCGAGCAAGACATCTGCCCTTTCTGTAAAGCGTATGAGAGAGTTCACGGCCGGAAAGCCCACGAGAAAAGAGGATAACAATGTCAACCGTAACTGTTGTGGCAAAAGTAACTGCAAATAGCGGTGTTATTGAAACGGTAAAAGCGGAACTCATCAAAATGCTGGCACCGACTCGTCAGGAAGAAGGGTGCATAGAATACCGGCTCCATCAGGACAATGAAAATCCTGCTGTCTTTGTTTTCTATGAGAACTGGCAGAACCTGGCCTGCCTGGAACAGCACATGAACGCCCCACACTTCAAGGCATACGTTGCAGCAGTTAGCGATTTGATTGCCGACAAGCTCGTCTATAAAATGACTGAAATCGTTTAAGTGACGCGCAAGGAGCAGGAAATGAGACTAATCAGACTGTTCACCGCTATACTCTTACTGCTGCTCACAGGAGTGACTACTGCCATGGCAACCGAAGAAGCACCCTACACGGTTATTAGAACTGACGATATTTTCGAACTTCGCGAGTACGCGCCTCAGGTACTCGCCGAAATCATTGTTGACGGAGACCTGGAAGGCGCCGGCAACAAGGCCTTCAGACCGCTTTTCCGCTACATTTCAGGCGACAACAAATCTCGCGGCAAGATTGCTATGACGGCTCCTGTTTCGCAGGAACAGCAGGGGGAGAAAATAGCCATGACCGCTCCGGTCAGTCAGCAGAGTGCACAGGGAAAGTGGGCTGTAAGCTTTATGATGCCGGCTTCATATACTATGGAAAACCTGCCGGCTCCCGATGATCCAAACATTACGCTGCGGCAGGTTCCTGCCCGCCGGGTGGCTGCCGTTCGATATTCAGGAGTCTGGAGTGAAGGGAACTATCTGCGATACAAGCAGGAACTGGAAAACTGGATAACAGCCAACCGCCTGAAAGTAATCGGCGATCCGGTCTGGGCGCGCTACAACCCTCCGTTCACACTCTGGTTCTTGCGTCGAAACGAGATACTGATTCCGATAGATTCGGAATGACAGGAGATTGCTTTCAAGGAGATCATACGGAGCGGAGGGTGGAGAAGGTTTTTAGGTAGCGGGTGAGTTCCATTTTGTGTGAGATGTCTCGTGTCAGGGGTTGTCCCTGCCTCCTGCTACCACCGCAATCCTTAAAAGCCACGTTTTACAGGCAAAAAACGTAGCTCTAAGGACATAAACGAGGTCACAACAGGCCAGTTAATTGTGTGTTTTTATATGGTTAGCTTGGTCCGACCCCATGAAATTTCATGCTTGGTCCGACCCCATGAAATTTCACCAGGAGCGGTTTGTGCGGGGCGCGGAATTGGGTTGCGACCGTCCAGCGGGAGCGACTGGTGTCGGAGCGGAGGTTGGAGAAGGATTTTAGGTAGTGAGGGAGCATTGTTTGGGTTCCAAGTTATTCTGCTTTTTGTACGCCTATGCAGCGCTTCCAAATGTCAGAAGCCTAACCTGACTCCGATACTCTTTTCAGCCGGACTAATTAAAAATAACAGAAGCGTGTTTTTCAATCACATACCGAAAGGTCTCTGCGCTATATTTGGAACATTTCTCCTGAACATCATCTACCTTATGTTCATCTCCAAAGTCAGAAACCGCCTTTATACAAATGAACTCGGGCTGAGGTGCTGAAGATCTATAGGCGGCGCTATACATTCCGTAGCATTCCATATCTATAGCAATTGTTGACCTCTTTTGTTTAAGTATCTTATCAATTATAGTTGTATCAGAAATAACTGCACTTCCGGTTGCCATCGGGCCAGACCAAATTCCAGGCATATTTACAGCACCAGTTGAATGCCCATCAGGAAAAAAGATTTTGACCTTATCTGAAAGATCTAAAAGGTCAATTTTTGCCCGCAATGATTCACTACACTTGATAAAATCTGGCTCAATTTGGAAAGAATTCCCAGCATCTGAAACGACGTATTTTCCACTTTGCCAATCCCAAGTTTCGGTAGAAACGATAACATCGCATAGTTGTACCTTTTCTTTTCTTCCAGCACAAATTCCCACCATTCCAATAACCTTGGGCCTAAATTTCCTGATCAATTCAGAGGATAATAATGCTGAAGCAACCATACCCATTCGGTTTGCGTGAGCCGCAACAACTGAGTAATTACTTCCCTGAATGCTAATTACTCCGCGCCTAATAAAATTTTGGCTATCAAGAGGCTCCGGCGGTTGCCAATTCCAAGGTAGTCTCATTACGGCTGTGTACTCAGGATCCTTGAGTGCCGTCACTATACATAAATCTGTTTGCTCCCCTGCTTCTATTGAATCTTTCGCTGATTTCAAAATATGAAGGACAATATTTTCTAGCGTTTTACGCCATTGATTGTTTTCGGTCTCATAATGTACCAATGTCCACATGAGATCTTCAAATAGCTGCTTGGTCTCGGTTGCAACTTCCAAAAAGCCCGTTAATCCCACGATGTAATTTGGGGTCTTTATATAATCTGCTTCATGAATTTCTCTCAGCAAATCTAATCCATGTTGGACTTTTGGTGCCTCATTATCAAAGTTCGGCAACACTACGTCAAGTAAGACAAGATTATACTGGTTTCTTGTTAATAAGTTTCTGGCAGACGTAACTGACTTCGCAATATCAAGAACAATGTCATTGTGTTTAATCAGTTCTGACATAATTTGTGAAAGCTTGGCTTCGTTATCCTCAACTATTAAAAAACGCATACGCTCCCCTTCTAAATCAAATCAATGACTTTGCTCAACTCGTTTTGCCACGTTTTAACAGTTGAGTCAAAATACACGACAGCCTTCAAAATCTGAGGAAATTCATCAAGCAATTGACTACGCAATAGTGTCAAATCCTTTTCCTCAACACCATCTCCGAACTTTTCAAACTGAGTAACAACAATTACAGCCCCTAAATAATCGAGCGAATCAAGATATCGGAGAATATCGACTCCGCCAAATCCTTGAGGTTTTCCTCCCGATTCTGTTGAGCTAACATCAAAAGTTGGTAAAGACATATCAAGAATAATATAATCGAATAGTTCGTCATTTATCGCTTTGATCGAACTAGAAACAGACTTAGCTGAAATAATTGTTGAATTATTAAGTTTTTTCTGCAAAAAATTAAGCAGGATATCGTGTTTGTACTGGTCGTCCTCAACAACTAATATTCGCATTTGCTGTTCCTTCCCCTGTTTGAATAATTCTAAAAGGCATCGCCACTGAAACCACAAAATTATTTTCGTCATCAAACCCGAAAGAAAGATATTTATCAATAGGCCCGTGATCACTGGGAATAAGGCGACTTAGTTTTATAAGACCTGAACCACCCTCTGTAGGAAGTATATTTATATGGTCCCCCTTTTCGATGATTTTCTTGATATCTTCAATTTTTTGTATGTTGGCCCCATACACAATATTAGAGGAAACTTTATTTTTGACAGTCACACGAAGTAATCGCTCTTTCTCGTCATTTTGAATGAGGATATAGACCTTAGAATTACTTTCCACGTTTGCATGCTTGTGGACATTTCCAAGAACAATAACCAATACATCATTGATAATGTTGAGTGTCAGTGAATGTAACAACGGGAAATCACCTTCTATTTGTAAATCGATATCAGGTTCAAAGCCCGGGCAAACATTTTTTGTCATCTGAATGGCTATTTTCATTACTTCATCAATAGAAAACACTCTTGAGTAGTCTTCCATAGGCTGAAATTGAAACCAATCGGCTGCTTTTTCAAGAGCTTTTTGAAAGGCCAAGTAGCCTCTGTTGATTCTGTCTCGGATAAAATGCAACTGTTCCTTATCAGACAGCCCACCAAAATCATTTCTAAGATTTTCTATCGCAGTTTCTATTGTGCTTCCAATCTGAAGTGCTATGTCGTCCCTTACCGCTTTAAGAGAGTAATCTGTCCAAATAACAAATTGAGAAAAGATCGTTTCTAGAAATTTTTCGAACGATACGTTTGAAAGAGTATCTAGCTTTATTATGTTAAACATTGCACTGGAAACATGTACTTCAATCAATCCGTCTGGATAAGCTTCTGATTTAATCCTAAGCTTCTTTTTGACAAATGCTTCCAAAGATTCATTCAGTGTGCTGGTAAATCTGCCTAAAATCGACTCTAAGTCCGAAATAGTTGAAGTGCAATGATAGGGCAACGACTTCACCATTTGTTCCGTGAGGACATGTTTGGACTTTTCCTGATCAAATTCTGTTAGTAGCCCCTCCTCAGCAAAAGGACTTCTAAGGAATCCTTCCAAGCTTCCATGGCGAACTCTCAAACTAAGATAGCTGTTCAATCCGTCTTTAGGATCATTTAAAAATTTGTTCAGCGTACTTCTTAAAATTTCCAAAAACAGTTGATCCGCTTGAGTTGCTGGTTTTACAAGAAGTTCCTCCGGTATTACATCAGCATTCTCGTACATTTTATTGAAAATCATCCTGCTACTTGGAACAGGAGCTGTATCTATTTCTGATAGTTCAACCCACCTATTAAATGATTCGCGGTGTTCCTTTTCAGCCCATCTCTTAATGCCATGAAAATCAACATAAACCCTATTCTGATCAACTTTCTGCATCCCTATGTTCATGGCAATTTGCAAGGAAATCTCTTTAATTTCTTCTAAATACAATTCTGAGTTCGCGGGGTCGATCTTAAGTAAGGTCTGACAGATATTCAAACGTTCATTTATTAAATCGTCTGAGCAACTAAACCTTCCTACAAGAGATAAATTATCCTCAATCAGAATGTCTTTTAAGATACTAATTTCTACCAGACTTAACTCTTGTCCCTGAGAAGCTTTTTCAAGCATTTCATCTTTTATTCCATGTTTATAAAGCTGTGCGATGCATTGTCGCAGATTAAACTGACCATTATCATCGTGATAATGGTCACAGTAAATATTCAAACAAATTGCAAGGCATCTTAAATCAAAGTTCCGTAAATCTCTCCATTTCTTCCCATGTAACATTTCTTCAAATGGCAACTCGGATGAAAACAGATTATTTTCTGCACAAAGTTTTCCAGCAAATTCAATTGCTTCTTTAGTGTTATCATTGAATACATATGCATCAATCAATAGTCGTCTTGCTTCCCACAGGAACTCCACATCATCAATATTTTTAATTAACTTAAGTATTTCAATAGCGTCTTCATATTTTTGTTCTCTGAATTTACAAAAAGCAGTTTCCAACGATCGTTCTGTAGTTGTAACCTCTCGGTTAGGGTCGTTAAAGACTGAAAATAGGGAAGGATAAAGCTTGTCTGAATCATATCTTGCCACCTTTCGCATTAGTAGAGCAGACAATGGTGTAATTAATGCGAGTGACTTATAATTTATTAGTTTTTTTAGTAGTAAATTCGCATTTGTACTACGTTCTTTTTCCCTAAAAACTACTGGCCTTAACTCACTTATCACTGATCTTAAAAATGGTTCTATCCTTTGTTGTAATACTGACTGATCGTTTTTAACTATTTTCAATATTTTGTTAATAATTGTCCTATTTGGTAAATATATATCCCTATTGTGCCTGTCATTTAGATTATGCACTTCTCTCAGAAAATGAAGTCTTTCATCGTTTATTCCCTCTAAAACGCTAACAATATTTTTTAAATCTTTACTGCACTCTTTGAATTGATCACTGCTACTGCCTACTAGCAGCAGCAATTCAACTGAAGTTTCGTAATAGTCCAAAATAGATGAATATTTATCAATTGCCAGAATTGATGATATTCCTTCAGCTGTATTTGGCATTTCTCCAAGCAACCTAAACCTCAAATAAGTTGCTAAAAATTCGGGAATGTTTTGGCGTTCTATATAATCAAGAACACCGCTAACAATCCTACCAACAGTCGCTTTTTCTTCATTTCTTACGCTTATGTAAAAAACTAGTACAGAAAGGAGGGGTGACTTTAATGCAAGGGAAACCTTATTTGATAGCTCCTTATTTCCTTTCAACCCCTCTAGTTCTTGAATTAGTGCAAATTTTAATTCTAGCCCCCAGAGTGTCTTCCCGAATTTATTCTCCATCTCATCCAGTGAAACCAATGCCTCAATATTTTTACCGTCTAACACCTCTTTTTCAATTACTTGCCTACTCTCAATAAATGAATTAATGAGATCAATGTTTTGTGAAATAATGGCTGCACACCATCTAAATTCGGCAATTGCTGGTGCCAAAATTATTCCGCGTACACGACAAAAATCATTATAATTTTGTCGTGTACGCGGAATAATTTTTCGCATTGCTAATGGAGCAATAGACTTAACTGACTGGAATAAATCATGAATGTACTGTGGTGGGAGTATTTGCATAAATCGACATATTTCCTGCCGAACAGCATTGTCCCCCTTACCAACTACACCTCGCAGCCTAGCTTTAACCGCCCCATCAATCTTTTTAAGTTTCATGTATTTTAGTAACCTCTCATCAATTCTTAGTACTTTTACAAGATGCTAAATTTACTCTGCCTCGGGGAGGTATTCGGTTTCCGAATTATCCGCTGCATTGTTCTTCTCCATATTAATTCCTACGCAACACTCAAAACGCCCCTGCACTGCGGATACTGCGAGCAGCCTAGAAACTTGCTGCCTTTGTTCGCGCCTTTGCTTGTTTCACGCATAACCATCGCGCTGCCACACTTAGGGCAAGCAGTCGCGTTCTGCTTTTCGCTTATAATGCTTTTCACATGTGCTACATGCTCTCTACTGGTTTTGAATGAAGGCGTCAACCTGCCAGCGGTAATCTTGCGGACAATATCCGTTACCTCATCAGCAGACAGAACCGGCGTGGTCTTCGATTTTATAAACCTGATATAACCGATTCCATGGGTAACATTTGGAAGCATTTCCGTCTTGAACGTACTCTCACCGACAAACACAATCAGTGAATGAATCTGCTGATCACTTAAACCGAGCAGTGCTTCCAGGGTCTTCACATGCTTGTAATTCTGATGTAGCGGATTTTGAAACTTGCTCTTATGTTTGAAAATCTGTTGCGTCCATTGACTCTGTTTGGGGTCGCCGAAAATCCACCCCTTCATGTTTTTGGTTTCAACCACGAAAAGGCCGTATTTTGAGACGATGACATGGTCGATCAGGGTCGTGCCATCCTCCGTCGGCAAGGTGACGTTCTTGATCAGGTGGTACTCGTTTTTATCAAGCATCAGCTTCGCTGCGACATTGACGATAAACTCACCCATCACCCCTTTGAACCAGGATGATTTGAATAAGGCGGCCAGAATCAGAATTGGCAGCAGATACCAGAGTGTTCCTATAAGCTGTTTTATTAGTGGAGCAAGAATCATTCTGTGGCCTCTCTTGTAAAATTATATTCATTGTCCCCGGCACTACACTCCCACTCACCCCACCCCACCCCCGCTGACCCAATTGCACATCAGCGCCGCAAAGGCAGAGCAGCAGACCAAGCCTGGCATTACCGGGGAAAATGCGGGACACTTCCCGTATTTTCCATTGACTACACGTCAAACAATCAATTTCCACTCACCCCAACCCCAGCAACAACAATTGGCATCTCAAACATAAACCCCAAAAACGGCAACTCCCGCGCCGCCTTCTCATAACTCATCATCCCGGAATACACCGGTGCCCGCTCCCGCACCGAATTTTCTCGCGCCCGCTGCTGACCCAGCTCACACAACAGCGCCGCAAACGACGTCGTCGGACAAAGCAGCAGACCAAGCCTGGCATCGCGGTACTTCCGTGCCAGCATGAACTTCACGTAGTCCTGATAATAGGAACGGGCATTGCCGAACTCGACCTCGACCCAGATACCGTTCTTCTCGAAATCACACTTGAGGCCAAGCTCACTGACAACCCGTTGCTCACGGTTCCACCCCTGACCCACCAATCCCTCATTTATCCGTCCATTGTAGTCAGATTGATTAAAACCAGCGTCATACTTCACAGCGGCAAGCGTTTCTTCGATCTGCTCTATTTCCGCAAACTGCTTTGCGTCATTCTTGTCCAACCTGTGCAGCAGCATGTCGCTGATCCGGAGGCAGGGCGAAGCGTCTTTCAGAATCGGCTTGAAGACAAAAGTGAACGGCGCGACCTCTTCCACCTCAAGCAGACTACCGCCGGACTGACTGCCGAAAATAGCCAGCAGATACTGCCGCAAACGCTCCTGCGCCTTGTTCTCATACCTGAACTGAAGATGTCCCGGCTTATTGTTCAAGCGGCGTATCTCGGCAACTACCGGCTGTTCCGTACCAAAGAGAATGGTGGCCGGCACCTTGCCACCCTTTTCTATGCCGCGCATCCGTTCCGTCTGTGCCTCAACAGGTATGCTCACACCATACTTGAAGGTGGATACTCCGACCGGATGTAGAAACTTTATGTTGTCGAGGCTCGAAACCATATACTTAAAACTCCGAAACCGATATTCACGCAACGGCGCAACAAAAACTTGAAAAAAAATCCGAGAAAAGCGGGACACTTTCCAATTTATTCAAAATGTCGCCACTCATAACTCACCTTCAACGACTTGTTCAAAACAGAATCCCACCGTAACAAATTTTCCTTCTGCAACCGCCCGACAATGATCCCCGGCGCGATCTCCAGCTTGTCGGCCAAGTCCCTGATGGCCGCTTCCGTTTTCGGCATGCCGGCCAGCACCTTGGCGGCCTGCGGCGGAATCAGCCAATCCTTGGCATATTCATTGGCCTCGTTCTCGTGATCGTTACCGAGCGCCCCCTCCATTTCGATGAAACGCAAACGCTTGCCGTGGCGAAGCAAATGCCCGGCCTCGTGAAAGAACGAAAACCAGAAATGATCGTTGGTTTTGTGCCGGAGACTCAGCATCAGCAAGGCCTTGTCCTGCCCGATCCAGAGCGTGGCCCCGCTGACAGGACACCCTTTTGGCGCCGGTTCTATGACCACGGCAACGCCGCACTTTGCACACGCTTCAACCAACTGCGGAATAAATATATCCGGATCGGCTTCCCTGGTGAGCGTGCGCAACTTCACCAGTGCATCCTTGAATGCCGACTTGTCGTAAGCCTCTGTTTTTATCGTTGCCGCGGTGCGCTCGCCTTGACGCAACCAGGCCGCAACCGCCCCGGTATGCTTCTGATACTTTTCGGAAGCGCGGAACGCCGCCAACGGTTCGGAGTACTCCCGCTTCCAGACATCGACCGTTGCCACACCGAAAAAGCGCAGACATTCGGCTACCTGCTCACCCTTATCCGCAAACGCCCGTATCCAGCCGAAGGAAAGCATATCTTTCAGCGGAATCTCCTTGAGCCAGTCCGCTTCAACTTTCAGATCCGCTCTCTCGGCGATGCGCATCAAACCTTCGCGATACTGGGCCTCACGGGTAAGCCAGAATTGCGCGCTGCTTCCGAGTACCCGCTCCAGCTTGATGGCCGTATCCTCCGTGATCGGCGCCTTGCCGTTTATCAGCAGGCTGATATGTTTGGTCGTATAGCCGGTGCGCTTGGCCAGTTCGGTCTGCTTCCAGCCGCACTCCTCAAGAAGATCGAGGATGGTATCCCCCGGCAGCGAAACCCAGTCGGGCGAAAATGTCGAAATGTTATTAGCCATGATAATCACCTATGAAAATGATGCGAACCTTTGTGACAAGAATCCAGGCGATGGAGCCATCTTCAAGAACCGGGACCGGAATGTTTGCCGGTTCAAAAACCAGCCGCTTGCCTCCGTGAAGATCGAGGGCAAACTGACCGGTGCGATCGCCTTTCAGGGGATGAGGTCGTCCGGCATTCAACTCTGCCACGTTGACGACAGCCCGCAGGTCGGACAACCTGGTTCTCAATTTGCGGCTACAGATGTCGCCCAGCTGTTTGGTCATGATCCGCTGTTGTTCGCACAGCACCTGAAGATCTGGAGAGGAGAATTCAATATCCATTCGGACGACCTTTTATAAACTAGTTTACCAAAATGGTAAACACTTTTAAACGGATTTATTTACCATGCGCATTACACTGACGGTTTGTTATGCCTATCTCATTTACATACCGTTATCAAGCGTATTTTCAGGCAGTTAAAGAACGATGCACGTTAATATTTTCGTAACTTACCAGTATTTAATAGTATTATTCAGTTACGTAAATTTACGAACAAATCATATGTCGGTAGTAATCGACAAAAAAAAATAGCCACGCAAACGGCGCGGCTATTTCCAAAAATTTATTTCACTGCAGCGGAGCGCAGAGGAAAACCAAAAACAGAGGTTTAAAGATTCTGAATCAGACCTACCATTCACAACTCACCTTCAACGACTTATTCAACATCGCCCCCCACTGCAGCAACCGTATCTCCACCAGACTCCGGATCCCGCTCTTTTTCGCATATCGGGCAGACGTAAAAAGACCGGCTAAGTTTCATGCCACAACAGCTCCATTCTGTAGAACTGGCGGGCTTCTCTGAGTCATCCCACGGATAAGGGTCTCGGCTATAATTGTGTCCGATTTTTTTTGGCATTTATTACTCCTTGGTCGTCAGCAAATTTACGTTTCCGTTCATTTTCCGTGAACACTTCTTTTTTGTGAACAAAAATCAAGGCGCTTACTATTTCGAATTTCGTATAGCCCCATAAACAGAAAAAGTCGTTCAACCGGCATTTTTACCGGTTAACACAAATAAGTGCTTCACATTACCCCGGCAACATCCTAAAGTCGCCGGAATATACATGCTGCAAGCAAACCCACTATACCTATTCGGATCCAGGAGAACATAATGGCAAAAGTAACTGAAAAATCGCTGAAAGCTCGTTGCACTGAATTAAACATGGGACCGCTGAGGAACACTACCTTCGGGATCCGCGCCAACCGACTGGGTGCCGGTTACACGGTGGAACTCATCTACCGCGACAATACTCCACCGCAAATTCTTGTTGAAGGAGTGGCCGCAGCCGAGGCTGCAGCTGCCGTTGAAGGTGCCGCTGCAGGTGCCGCTGCCGTTCAGGTGGCCGGTCTCGACAAACCTGAATTTGTAACAAGAGATACGTTCGTCAGACAGGCTGCAGAACGGTGCCCTAAATGCGCAACCAAGGACATCTTCCCCGCGCACCTGTCCGTCGAGAAGGGAATAATTACACAAAAGTGTTCCTGCCAACGTTGCGGGTTGAACTGGAACAGCATTTACCGGCTTGATGACTATGAAATTGCAGTGACTGCTGGTGAGGTTTAGAGTCGATCCAGACTACTGTTCTGAATGCTTTTTCCAGTAGCCCTTGCCATAGCTGCAGAAAATTTCTGAACCGACCAGTATGTTTCTGCGGGCGACAATACACACATTCCCATCTTCGTCCAACGTGATTACTGAATTGTTTTTATAGCCGGTTTTCACTAATCCGGAAGCGTCATTAGCGTATTTGGCAAAGCAGGCTACTTTCATGGCATCCAGAATGGTGCCGTCCGGCAGGTTCATGAAGTACGCATCTTCACCTTGTGAAACTCTGCGCCGAGCTTCAGTATCCGATAAGATCTTACCTTTGAATAGCGAGATAATTTCGTCTTTATAGATCGATATGGCGGTAAACAATCCCTTACCGGAACCGGGGATCTGAGATTCCATGATATAGAGATAGTCTTTCTCTTTTGAATCAATTTTATAGGAAACTGAATTGGCATAATCTTTAAGGCGGGAAGCGCTGTACGCTGACGTGATTTTCATTTTTCAGGCTCTCTCATGAGCTTTGCTACGCTGAAGAATATGGTTCCCAGCATCAGATCAGAGACCGCACTTACGACTACTCCGACGATTATCAAAATTACAGAAGCTATGCAGACGCCCGTTACCATGTTTGAGTAACAAAACGGCTTAAGCATTCCTCCCAGGTCATTCGGTAACTTTAAAAGCCGATACCCGAACTGAATCTGAACGATGCCCAGCATGACCATGATTACCATCGCGGCGATACTTAACGTTTCTTTCAGAGGGGCAAAGAACAGCCCAACCAGCACAAGAATCCCCGCTCCGATATTAGCCATTATCATCAGGTTTATCTGCCGGTCGGTGTCGTGAAACGAATACTGTTCGTTCAGAAGTTTCTTCATGAATCCGGTTAGGACAATAAATAATACCGTTCCTAACAGTTGCATGGAGGCTTGCAGCGCCACCGTGGTAACGTCGGTATTTCCTTCAAGTTTGAAGGCGAGGTAAGAAAAGGGTATGGCGATGAACGCACTGAACATTGCGACCCACCCTGCGGTGACAACTGATTTGTATGTCAAAGGCGCTCCTGCTGAATTATTCTTATACTATGACTGCCTAGAAGCAATGATCCGGCAGAGGAATATCAGTGGTTTACAAACCATACTGCGTAGTCATGAACCAGTTCATGATTTGAGGAAGTGGTGCCCGTTACCTTCAGATCAGCCAGAGGCAGCACAAACTCTTTGCTATCAGACAACCGCTTCACTTTCACCATCAACCCATTCTTGTCATCAATCTGATTATCGAAGGACATGAACGTATAGATGTCGGTATATGAAGGTTGACTCTTTTTCAGTTCTGCATACTCATTCTTGTCGCCGGAACCATAGATATAGATCTCTTCCCATGGAAAATCCTCTCTGCCTGTCACGTCACAGGGGAATTCAATACTGTTCTGGATGTGGGTACGGTACGCCGTCAGTGACTGGTAAGAAACCTTGAGGTTGTCTTCTCCCAGTATATGTTCAATCCTGATTTCCTGCGCTGCATCTTCATTCACATTATTCCCCTTGCGTACCAGTGATGGGTCTAAAAAACTTTCTGCTCCATTATAAACATTTCTTTGTATTTGTTGTATTAATTCTATTGCTGATTACTACTGATCTCCCGCTATTCCCTTCTCCCTGAGGACCCTCTGGGGCCTAAAGGAGAAGGTGGCCGAAGCCGGATGATGGGGCAGCAGTGCCATACAAACCAACGTTTCCGCGGGAAAATTTATAGCTGGCTCGGATGCTTGACATTGAAAGTAATCTTGATACCGTTAAATAATACCCGGAACGATTCCGGGCAAAAAACGATAAGGAGTGTGAACGCAAATGGCAAAAGGAAAAGTTAAGTGGTTCAACGACGCAAAGGGGTTTGGTTTTCTTGAACAAGAGAGCGGAGAAGATGTTTTCTGCCACTTTTCCGCTATCACTGGTGATGGTTTCAAATCATTGCAAGAAGGTGATAGTGTTGAATTTGAAGTAGTCAAAGGTCCAAAAGGCCTACAGGCTGAAAACGTAAGAAAGATATAATACAACATCAAATAAGCCTCTAAAAAATAGAGGCTTATTTGATGTATAACCTGTTTTTGTACTATTAAATTTCGCGCAAAAGATAGAAAAGCCCACCGAAATATATAGGTGGGCTTTTTATATCTGGTATGCTTTAGATTCGGTGTAACATATAGCATCTCATTGAGTTAATCGCTTGCTGGCAAATCCAACAGGGTGCCTTTCTTGAGGAATCGTTTGAAATAAGTTCTGAGTTCGTTTATAAATGGCACTGTACAAAAACAGGTTAGCCGAATATTCGGCTGGCCTTTTTTATAGACTTAAAGAGTGAGGTTGCGTATGAATTGCACCATTGAACAATTTGAAGATGTCGTCGCCAAGTTCAAGTATTTCGCCGAGTCGGTGAATATCGAGCTTTCATCGGAAGCAGAGGGTCTTCGCCAGGAACTGGTCGTCATTTGCGCCGAACTGCTGATGACGGTCAGGGAAGAAATTCAGGCGAGCAATGACTCTGTTGTGTAAAAATGATCGTATGATCACAAAACCTGACGAAAAGGAGCATAACCAATGAAAAAAATGATCGGAAGCTTTGTTCTTGTTCTTGCCGCAGCAAGTTTTTCTGCGGCGGCCGTGAATGTTGACGTCAACACCCCCAACGCCAGCGTCCATGTCGGCTCCGGCCGCCCTGCACCGGCTCCGCAGGTGACTGTTGTCGAGCGGGAACGGGTTATTGTTGAAAGAGATCACCACCACGAGGGCAAGAAGGACAATGGAAAGCACAAAGGACATTACAAGAATAAAAAACATAAAAAAGATCGCCATAACGATCATGATGAGCATCACCGGTAGGCTGTGCCGTTCAACCGTTTCTACATTCAAGGGCATGCAATCCTGCGTGCCCTTGAATGTTTCGGAGTGTTATTTTGCATCAAGCTTTAAACAGGCGGAAAATATTTTATTGTCTGGTACACTTTTCAGGTGAAATAACAGAATAAGGGAGGATCTATGAACGCTACGATCGTACACAAAGCACATGTTAAGAGCAGCGTGCTGGATAATCTGGCGATGGCATTGCCGGGCATCATTGCAGACGCACTGGAATTGCCGGGTGGAAAACTGGCAATAGTCAAACCGGAACAGGTGTCGTTGGAGTTTTCCCAGGCTAGCACCCGTGATGTTGGTTCGGACATAAAAATAATGGTATTTGCCAAAAACCTCGCACCACGTTCAACACAGGAAAAAGATCTGGCCAGGGAAATACTTGAGAAGGTTGTTTTATTGACCACAAAGCCCGGCGATGAATCCTCCATAGACACCCGCCTCTATCTGATGGTAGTTGGCGTAGCAGAGCATGTGCCAAGCGCCTAGACAACAAATGCTGAGACATGGCTGCAAAAAAATATTTCGGTTAACAACAAGCAAGGGAAATAAATGAGGATTCTGGTTGTTGATGACGATTATTTGGGGCGCGAAATCCTCCTTTCATTTCTGGAGGAATATGGCGTCTGTGAAAGCGCCTGTGACGGCGGCGAAGCACTTGACAAATTTCATGCTGCCCATGAAGCCGGAATGCCCTATGACCTTATCTGCCTTGACGTGCATATGCCGGTCCTGGATGGCAATCAAGTACTGGCCGAGATTCGCAAGACCGAGGAGACAACCAGCCATAAGAGCTGTGTCTTTATTATCACCGCATACGAGTCTCCCCAGTTGATTGATGACATCAGCGGAGCGGATGACTTTATCTCGAAGCCATGCTCGGCTAATCTTATCAAACGTCTTTTTGAGCGGCATCACCTGCTGAGCGGCATCGTTTCGGTAAGACACCATGTGCTGGTGGTTTCAGGAGATCCAAAAACGCGGGACAGGATCATGAAGGCCTTGAGCAGTGAGGCTATTTCGCTGACGGAGTGCACAACGTTCAGGGAAGCAGAACAAGTGGCCGTAACCGGGCCCTTCAGCGCCGTTATCGCAGATGTTCCTACCATCGTTAAAGCCAAGGATGATGAGCGGATGGCCGTATTTTCCCTGCAAAACATCTACCCGCTCGTCCGCGTGAAGACAAGCGGGGATCTCATCGTACCGATCATTATGAAACAGAAGGATCGTGGTCAGAGCTTAACAGTCCACCTGGAAAAAATCTGTTCGACGTTTCTGCCCAGGCAACTGCGCGCATACAAACGCCATAACAGCTTCATACCGGTTCAGATCAGGAAAAGCGATGGGCTGGAGTACCAAACCTTTACCATGAACATATCCTGGGGAGGCGCCTTTATCGTGATGAACAGTACGTGGGGGATGGCTACGGGTAATATTCTGACAGTATGTATGCCAACCCTTGGCATAACCATTGTTACCGATATCGTGCGGATTCAGCCATGGGGAGAGCAAGGGGTTGCGCCGGGGATTGGGGTGAAGTGGGAGGCACAGCATAACCTGCCGATTCTGGAAGGGTTGCGCAAAGTTTTCAAAACAGACATCAATGAGGACCGTGACCGATTACTGGGGTAATGCATCTCCGGACGAGAACCGTACAACAAATTCAACACGTTGAAACAGGCATGACGACAGCTTGGCTGACAACAACTAACATGAGCAAATAGCCACATCACCTATCCTCCATCGCCACACCACCGAGCATACATGCGGTCCGCAACAATTGCGTAATCCCCCTTCCCTGCTATACTTTTTCAAAATCTCACTGTTGGAGCGTACACCATGAACATTCATGAGTATCAGGCCAAGGAGATCCTCAGCAGCTATGGCATTCCGATCCCGCGCGGACGGGTGGCGCTTACCTCCGACCAGGTGGAACGGGCCGCCAAAATGATGGGTGGGCGCTGCGTCGTCAAGGCCCAGATTTATGCCGGCGGGCGCGGCAAGGCCGGCGGGGTCAAACTGATCCACCACCCGGAGGAAGCGCAGGAGTATGGCAAGGAGCTGTTCGGCCGGTCGCTGGTGACCAAGCAAACCGGGCCGCAAGGGCTCAAGGTGCGTCGCATCCTGGTGGAGGAGGCGGTTGAAATCGCCCGCGAATTCTACCTTTCCATCACCCTTGACCGGGAAAGTTCCCGTTATATCCTGATCGCCTCCGCCGAGGGGGGGATGGACATTGAAGAGGTGGCCACCAAAAGCCCCGAGAAGATCCTGACACTCACCATCAACCCCTTCACCGGCCTGCGCCCCTACCAGGCCCGAAAAATCGCCCTGGCACTGGGACTGACCGGCACCATCTGCGAGGATTGCGTCGAACTGATCCTGAACCTGTACTGTGCCTGCCAGGAGAAGGATTGCGCCCTGATCGAAATCAATCCGTTGGTCGTTACCAAGGCGGGGTGGCTGATGGCCATGGATGCCAAGATCACCTTTGACGACAACGCCGTGTATCGTCACCGGGAATATCCGGATATGGTGGATTATTCGCAGCTCGACCCCCTGGAGATCACTGCCAGTAAATACGACCTGGCCTATATCAAACTGTCCGGCACCATCGGCTGCCTGGTCAACGGCGCCGGACTGGCCATGGCAACGCTGGACGTACTGAAGGAATTCGGCGGCGAACCGGCCAACTTCCTGGATGTGGGAGGCGGGGCAACGCGGGAGAAAGTAGCCGAGGCGTTCCGGATCATCCTGCAGGACTGCGATGTAAAAGGGATTTTCGTCAATATCTTCGGCGGCATCATGCGTTGCGACGTCATTGCCCAGGGGATCATCGAGGCAGCCGGCGCGGTCGGCTGCACTCTGCCGATTGTGGTGCGCATGGACGGCAGCCATGTGGAGGAGGGGAAGAAACTGCTCCAGGAATCCGGCCTGAACGTACAGATCGGCAAGAATCTGGGTGACGGCGCCGCCAGAATCGTGCAGATGCTGGGAGGGAAATAGCTCATGTCAATACTGGTCGATAAAAAATCGAGGATCGTCGTGCAGGGCATTACGGGCCGGAGCGGACTGTTCCATACCAAGCAGTGCCGGGAGTACGGCACCAGCATCGTAGCGGGGGTCACCCCCGGCAAGGGGGGCATCCATATCGAGGGAATTCCGGTATTCAACACCGTTGCCGAAGCGGTCAAATACACCGAGGCCAACGTGTCCATGATCTTTGTCCCGCCCCCCGGTGCAGCCGATGCCATCATGGAAGCTATTGACGCCAACCTGGCGCTGGCAGTCTGCATCACCGAGGGAATCCCGATTCGCGACATGGTGCCGGTCAAGGCAGTACTTCAAGGAAGCAAAACCCGTCTGATCGGTCCCAACTGCCCCGGCATCATTACTCCGGGAGAGTGCAAAATCGGCATTATGCCGGGGCACATCCACACCAAGGGCAAGATCGGCGTGGTCTCGCGCAGCGGAACCCTGACCTATGAAGCGGTCAAACAGCTGACTGATCTCGGGCTCGGCCAGTCCACCGGCGTCGGCATCGGCGGCGATCCCATCATCGGCATGAATTTCATCGACGTGCTGACGCTGTTCAACCAGGACCCGGACACCGAAGGGGTGTTCATGATCGGCGAGATCGGCGGCGGCGCCGAGGAAGCTGCGGCCGAATGGATCAAGAAGAACATGACCAAACCGGTAGCCGCCTTCATCGCCGGCGTCACCGCGCCTCCCGGTAAACGGATGGGACATGCGGGGGCGATCATCACCGGCGGCAAGGGAAGAGCCGCGGACAAGATCCGCACCCTGCAGGAGTGCGGAGTGGTTGTCGCCACCAGCCCGACCCGGATGGGCGAAGCCATGCTGGAGGCGCTGAAGAAAGCGGGGCGTCCGATCCCCAAAATCACCGCCAAACCTGCCGCAAAGAAGGTCAAGAAATAGCGTCCCATCGATATGCAAACCGGCCCCGTTTTCCTTATGGAAGGCGGGGCCGAATCGTTATGACCATTGCCAGTTCCCGGCGACTGAGGTAGAGTGGCACCGAAATTTCCCGCCTGGAAAGGGGCATCCGTTGCGAGCCATCACACCATGTATTACCGGACTGTTCTTTCTACTTCTGTCCACGCTCTGCTCTCCGCACCCAGCCTGTGCCACCGAGGAATACGCCCGGCAGACCGGCCAGGCCTGTTCGGCCTGTCACCTTGATCCGGCCGGAGGCGGCGAACTGACCGCACGCGGCACGGCATTTTCCGCCACGCTGCACAGCACGGCGACCGCCCCTTCCTCACCCGGCATGTTCGCCAAAATCGTCCGCCTAGTGGTCGGCTATATCCATTTCTTCACCGCGATTTTCTGGTTCGGCACCATCCTCTATGTCCATCTGGTCCTCAAACCCTCCTATGCGGCCAGCGGCCTGCCGCGCGGCGAAGTGCGGGTCGGCATTATCTCGATGGCCGTCATGGGCATAACCGGGGTAATCCTCACGCACTACCGGGTTTCCTCGCTCGACACGCTCATCCACACCCGCTTCGGCATCCTCTTGATCATAAAGGTCTCCCTCTATCTGATCATGGTCTCTTCCGCTGCTTTCGTCGTCACCGTCATAGGTCCGAAACTCAGAGCCAAAATGAACAAACCGGCACTCCCACCCGCATCAGGCGACCTGACGCCGGAACAGCTGGCTGCATGCGACGGCAAGGAAGGGCGCCCCGCCTATTTTGCCTTTGAAGGAAAGATCTACGATGCAACGTTGAGCAAATTTTGGAAACAGGGCGTTCATATGGGGCGACACAATGCCGGAACCAACCTGACCGAAGCAATGACGCAGGCACCCCACGGCGCGGACAAAATTGCACTCATGAAGGAGATCGGCGTGCTCATCACGGAAGGCCCCCGGAAAAAGGAGCTGCACGAAAGAGTATTCTACTTCATGGCCTACATGAACCTGATTATTGTTTTCTGCATCGTGCTGATTCTTTCCCTCTGGCGGTGGGGGTAACAAAAGATGTCATGAATAGTGCACCGGCTCCTTCTACGCCCACACATACCAGTTCTC
>Ga0209212_1002801_pt1 | contig 24037 bp, 24 predicted proteins | sample RifGroC2_FD_183996 | JGI IMG/M metagenome (GOLD analysis project Ga0209212, IMG submission 183996) | Groundwater microbial communities from Rifle, Colorado, USA - Groundwater C2 (SPAdes) (version 2) | ecosystem: Environmental > Aquatic > Deep subsurface > Groundwater | place: Rifle, Colorado... | reverse complement strand
ACCGCATTCCCGGGATTCCAGGCTATCGCTTTTCGAGCCTCATCGGCGGAGGGACTGTCCTTCATGTACATGGTGATGTTGATGCCGGTATTGCAGTAAGTCTCGGCGATGAAGTGGCGAAGAGTCCAGACGCCGCACCAGAGAATCAGCCCAGCCGTGCAAGTCAAAAGGATGACCCCCCACGGTCGCAGGGGGATTATTCGCTGCCGCCAGATGACCCGGTCGTGGTGACGGCGATGCTCTAAGTGGAGAGCCGCATACCCGATCGCGATGACCGCGATGAGAACCATCACGTTTGCCGGCCGGTGAAGGTTATAGTCGGACCAGGAATGGATTGCCAGCGCGAAGAGCGCCCCGAACGGTGCGATGCCCAAGCAGACCGCAAAAGGGTCTCTCCTCCTGCGCCAGTATTGGAAGGATCGTATAGCGTACCACCCCATCCCGACAAGTAGGAATAAAGCCCCAACGATGCCCGTGTCGGCCAGAAACTGGGCATAGTCGTTGTGGGCGTAGTCGACGTAGAGATCCTTGTGGAGAGGGTCCTGGTACTTCCCATAAGCGTGCCTGAAATTTCCCATTCCCACGCCGGCAATAAAATAATCCTTGAAGAGATCGAGGGCTTTCCCGGACATGACGTTCCTATCCTTCATGTCCCGATCGAAGAACTCGAAACGCCCGATGGTATAATCAAGGCCGGCATGCAGGCCGAAGAGCAGGGCGATTCCGAAAAGGAAGAGGATGATCTTCCCCTTCCGCCGCTCGCTCTTCCGGAAATAGAAACACAGACCCATCAGGAGCAAGGCGCCGGCAGTGGCCATGATTCCGCCCCGCGATGCCGAGAGGATCAGGCCGAGCCCCATGACACCCCCGGCGAAGATCACCAGGAATTGCCTGCTCTCCTTTCTTCTTTCAGAGAAAAACCGCAGGAATCTCTGTTTGAATGAAAGCTTGAAACGCGACGGTCCATGCGTCTCCTCACCCTTGCCTCCGAGCGCCCCGGCATATGCGATGGCGAGGGTGATACCCATCTCCATCAGGCCCGCGAAGTGGTTACGGCTCAAGTATGTACCGCTGACGTCCCTTCCGTACGTGGTGACCTTGAACCACCAGGCGCGCTGGCTTCCCGAGTAGGTCTGCATAATCCCGTAGAGGGCGTCGAGGCAGCAAAGTGCAAGGATTGCGACAATTGCCGTTTCAATCCTTTTCCGGGAATTGAGGCAGCGGATCAGGCCGAAGAAGAGAAAACCGTAAAGAACCCATCTGATGAGCGACATCCGGACCGGGTGGAGGTAAGGGGCAAGCGCATACCAGTTCACCACACTTTCGGCTCGATCGAGCACAGCAGCCGGCTGTGACATGTCTCCGGCAATCTTCGCATCCGGCGAGATCATGACGACAAGTCCATGGGGCAGGGGGATCATCTGGAGAATGAGCAGAATAAAAAAAAGAAAGAACAGCGGACCAAGATCCGTCTTTATCCACCTCAAAAACAGATAGACTCCGCCTCCATTTCTTCCCTGCTCTTCATCTGCAAGGAAATGTCCTGCATGCCTCTGGGGTGAGGGGGAGGGATACCCCTTCACCAAAGCCCCTTTAAGCATCAGCAGGCTCGCTATGATCACGGTCAGAAATACAATCGTATAAACCCACGTATGGATTGCCCCGAAAAAAAGGACGCCGAAAACGATGCCGCAAAGGTAGAGGATGAACGCTATTTTTTCCATAAAAAGTACCGGGAAATGAGATGACCTGCTCCTATGGAAATAGAAAATTAGGGGTGCTGACCCCTATTTTCTAGGCGAACTGCCGCTGGGTGGGAGCATCGGTTTGAATATCCCCCGATAGCAGCAATTCGATAGTTCCCCCTGTGTAGTTCTTCATTATCAAACACGAAGGTGGCGCCTATGGGTGCAAGATGGCTAGGGAAGCAGCCGCAAAAGGGCGGTTCGTCCGCCCAGGGATTGGCTCACGGCCGACCGCAGGTCCATTTGCTGACTCTCGGTGAGAATATACCGGCCCGTCTCTTGCGGATGCTCATCCGCCTCGACCTGGATGTAACTGAGCAACTGCGGCACCCGCTGTATCTCGTCGAAGACAACCGGTGTGGCATACCGTTTCAGGAAAGATCGCGGGTCCTCCGTCGCAAAGAGCCTGTCGTCCGGGGACTCCAGATTGACATACGCATAATCTGGCAACCCCTCCCGTCACGCCGTCCTTACAAAGGATCGTCGGATTGGTCGTGACGCCCCGGATGATACCCATCTTCATAAAACGTTCCACTTCCTTGATCTTGCCGGTGTCCGGAAAAATCGCTATTTCACCCTCCCTTTTGCCGTTAAAGGTTGTTCTTCAATACAAGCCTTTCCGCATCTCTTAAACCAGCAACTCGGTGATAGCATTCAACAGTCTGATTGTATGGCGCATCGATCAGGATGAAGCGGCAGCCAGCCGCATGTGCGGCGTCTCGGTCTTTCCAAGTGTCGCCGATCATGAAGGACTTTCCAAGATCGATCCCCCATTTCCGCGCCCCGTTCATGATCATACCCGGCAGCGGTTTCCGGCAGGCGCAGGTGTCGCCATCGTCATGCGAGCAAACCAGGATGTCATCGACCCGGCAGCGCTGCCGAACTTGATCCAGCATCCAATCGAGATCCTCCTGCCGGAGCTTGCCCCGTGCGATGTCCGGTTGATTCGTGACGACAATGGTCAAAAAACCATTGGATTTGAGAAGCTGAACCACATCGGCGGCCTCTTCATTCAAGACAAATTCTTCGCGGGTGAGGGGAGAGTGGGAAAGGCCACCTCGCATGACCACCGGATTGATCACACCATCCCGATCGAGAAAGACCGCCCAGTTCACTTGACGCTTTCCCATTTCATCTCGTTGATTTTCATCGCGGGATGGGAAACGATGAGGTGCCAGACCACGGCCTGGAAGGCCTCCGTGTGGGGCGTCACGGTTTCGGGATTCACGGTGGGGACGATCACGCAGGCGTCCGCGGTCTGGGCCGTGTACCCGCCGTTGCGCCCGACGACGCCGAAGATTTTCGCCCCACATTCCTTCGCGTATTCCAACGCCTTGACCAGGTTCATGCTAATGTTCTTTTCCGGATTGCCGCCGCCGACGGAGAAGACAAAAACCCCGTCCCGGTCATTCAGATGGCTGCCCTTCAGCCAGTTGGCGAAGGCGCTGTCCCAGCCGTCGTCATTGATCCGGGCGCTGAGTTCCGAAATGTTGTCGGTGGGCGTGTAGCTCTCGATTCCGCAGATCTTGCGAAAGTCATTCACCGCGTGGGTGGCGTTCCCGGCCCCGCCGCCGACGCCCAGGAAGAACAGCCGGCCTCCCTTTTCCCGCAGTTCGACAAGAGATCGAATCATCCGCTCGATGACGCCTTGATCCAAGCCGTCCGTGACACGATGAATTTCCTCAATATATTCTTTTATATAAGTCATATATTTCCCTTTTCCATCTCCGATCGGATATAGGCGATGGCGTTCCGCAGGCCCGTCTCGATGTTCGTTTTGGGTTCCCACCCAAGAGCGCGGGCCGCGGTGATGTCCGCTAGAGTCACTTGCGCCTCGCCGGGAAGATCTGGCATTCGGACGGGATCGATATGGATGTTCAGCAACTTGCTGACCAAGGCGTAGATTTCATTCACCGAATAGTTGATCCCGGCGCCCAGGTTGAAAACCCGGTTGTCCGTCCGAGGGTCCGTCAAGCACTGGACATGGAAATCGTTGATGTCATCGATGTAAACGAAATCCCGCCGCTTTTCTCCCGTGCCATAAATGGTTGGCGCTTCGCCCTTCAGCAGTTTTATGATGAAGGCGCTCATCACCGGAGGGATGGTGCGCCGGTAATCCTGGATGGGACCATAAACGCAGAAATAGCGAAGGGCGGTGAACCGCATTCCCTTAGAAGGCTTTGACTTTGCGGCGGCGCATGCCGGAGGATATTCAGCCGACGGTTGTTGGCTGACGGTGAGCGGCTGTCCAGTACTGGCGGATGCCGACCCGTAAAACCGCTGATACGCCTCGGCGAAGTATTTAGACGCCATCTTGCTCATGGCATAGAAGCTCTCCGGCGCTTCATCCGTTTCCGGCGTGGGGTAGGTTTTCGCTCCCTCGTATATGGCGGAACTTTCCGCGTAAATCACCTTGCGGACGCCACCCAGACGAGCAGCCTCGAAGACATTGACCGTTCCCCGCACATTGATATCCGCCGTCTCCACCGGGTCCGCCTGGCAATCGGCAATGCAGTTCTTGGCGGCGAAATGAAAGACCGCACCCGTTCCGGCAAACAGCGGATACATCTCCTTCTCGCGGATATCCAGTTGATGGAATTCAACGCCCTCCGGGATGTTGGACCGCAATCCATAGGCCAAGTTATCGATGCCGATGACCCGGTGTCCCTCGCGCAGCAGGCGCTCCGCCAAATTTGCGCCGATAAATCCCGCCACACCTGTGATCATGATTTTCATTGTACTCGTGCCCTCAGTGTCCTCGCATATTCATCGGCCAGTTTGTAGGCCTCCAGCGTATCGATCCCTATGATCGGCTGATCCATTTTGGCAGCGTACAGCACCTCTCCTGCCAGGAGCATTGCCGGGAAGACGTGGTAGCTGAAATCGCAGAATTTGCCCGCTGGGATATAATCCAGAACCTTCGGATGCAGATAATAGAACCCTGCATTGACCCAATGGCTGGTCACCGCCTCGGCCGGGGGCTTTTCCACATAGCGCAAGATCCGATCCTTCCCGTCCGTCTCCACCATGCCGCTGTGGGTCACATCCTCTCGCCAATGGACCGCCATTGCGCCCAGCGTTTCTCTTACGGAATCAGCCGCCCGTTGGAATTGGGGAAATTGTTTGGAAGCCTTTAAACGTTCCAGATCCCACTGGCTAAAATTATCTCCATAAATCACTAAAAACGGCGCATCTACAAAGAACTCGGAAACTTTCTTAACCGCCCCTGCCGTCCCCAATAGTTCCGGCTCAAGGAAATATTTCACATGCAGACCATGAGTAGCGCCGTCCCCGCAATGGGTCCGTACCTGCTCCGGCAGATAATGGAGGTTGATGACGCATTCCGTCACGCCATGTTTCTTCAGCCAGGATAATTGCCAATCGATCAACGGCCGCCCCGCCAAGGGCATGAGGCACTTGGGCAGATTCTTCGTCAGGGGAAGTAGGCGTTTGCCTTTCCCCGCTGCCAGGATCATCGCTTTCAAGACAGTGTCCTCGATTTCAACATATCCGGATGACTCTCATCCCCTTATTCCCTTTTTTCCCCTTGACATTCGCTTGCGGTTTGGTAAGACTACAGCCAGTAAGAATTAGGAAGGAGGGGTTGCATGCGGATCACATCAAAAGGTCAGGTTACCATTCCTCAGAATGTGCGTGAGCAAATGGGATTTCTGGCGAACACGGAGGTTGAATTTTTCGTCTCCGGCAACAAGGTGTTTCTTCAGAAAGCCGAGAACGACGAGGGCCGTGGGAGGGATCTGATTGCCTGTATGAAGGGCAAGGGGACCGTGGCGTTGCGCACAGATGAGATTCTGGCCATGACGAGGGAATGATGGAGATTCTCGTTGACAGCAGCGTTATCCTGGATATCCTGACGGAGGATGAGAACTGGTTTGCATGGTCAGCGAAAACCCTGGCCGATTGCGCAAGATCCAATATCCTGGCCGTAAATCCCATCATCTACGCTGAAGTCTCGATCAGGTTCGAAAAGGTGGAAGAGCTCGATGCGGCGCTGCCTTCGACTTATTTCCGTCGTCTGCCCCTGCCGTGGGAAGCAGCGTCTCTTGCAGGTAAGCGTTTTCTCGATTATCGTCGCAAAGGCGGGCAAAAAAGGTCGCCGTTGCCCGATTTCTATATTGGAGCCCATTCGGAAGTCGGCGGCATGACGCTACTGACACGTGATGCCGCCCACTATCATCCCTATTTTCCCGCCTTGCGGATCATTGCACCCGCCTGAAAAGGGGAGAAAAGTTTCTGTCCCCATTTATTCCCTATAGTTCGCTCAGTTTCACTGGCCGGTTTTCCTTGGCCGATAGATACGCCGCCGCGATCATCCGGTTGGCCTCCAGGCCGTCGCGGCCGCTTCCCAGGGGTTCACGCTTTTCCCGGATAGCCGCTTTGAATTCCTCCCATTCCAATTCCCAGGACTGATCCGGGCCATCGAAAACGATCGCCTCTTCCTCCGGGACGCAACCCAAATAAATAGGGGCGCCGCCCTCTCCCCCCTTTTTAGTTGGGGTGCCGGAAACTGAGAGTCTGCGCCCTGTGTCCCCACAGGAAGAAGGAGACGCTGTCTCGGTTTTTCCCCCTGTATTCCTCCCTCTCGACGGGGGAGGAAAGGCGGGGGTGGCAAGCAATAGGGCTCTGTCCCTATTTATGGGGCGCTTGCCGATGGTCAGGGTCTCCGTTCCATAGCTGCCGCCTAGGCCGTTCACGATCAGGTAACCGGCCTCGCCGTAGACCTCGAAGGCAAACCGGTTTTTCCACTGCGTCCAACTTGTGTGCATCTGGGCGACCTGTCCCTTTGCCGTTCTGAAAAGGGCGAAGGCATTGTCCTCCACTTCCATGTTCCAATAAAAGGTGGGGGCGATTCCATAGGCTTCGTCAAACTCCCCAAGAAACCACCGGAACAGATCGACCATATGAACGCCCTGGTCCAGCATTTCCCCGCCGCCGCAGACATCCCGACTTGCCCGCCACTCCTTTTCATAACCGGACCTGCCGCCGTGACCGTAGATGCATCGGGCGTAATAGACCGGTCCGATAGCCCCTTTGCTTACAAGATCATGCGCTTTAAAGATCGCCGGATGGTGTCTGTGATTGAATCCTGTCTTGAGGATCGCACCGTTCTCTCCGGCAACCTTGACCATCCGCTCTGATTCCCAGGTATTCCGGCCCAATGGTTTTTCACACAATACATGAATCCCCCGCTGTAATGCCCAGAGGCTGATTTTCTTCAGATATTTATTCGGAGTCGCCACAATTACGGCATCTAACTTTTCTTCGTTCAACATATCCCGCCAATCCCGGCAAGCGCGGCCACCGGCACCCGCGCCACATTGCTTCAATGAAACGGCGGCGTTGATGACATTGACGTCAGAGGCGGCGCGCAGGATGGATGTTGGATCATTTTTAATGACCACAGCCCGCTTGTTGCCGATCAGCCCGCAGCCGATGATGCCCACTTTCAAGATATCGTTGTTTAAAATAGTCATAAGCGTTCTAAAGATCCAATAAGGTCTCCATCGTTCAGTTCGGTCAGTTATCGTTTCCACGCCCCAGCAACAGCGATGAAACCTTTGAATTTTTCAATTTTCAATTCTTGTTCATTTGCCTACCCGTTTTTTTTAAAATTCGGGTCGTGCTTAATGAAGTTAACTGATAATGCTGATCAACTTTTCAATTATGGCGACAAGGTTAGCCTCAAAATGATCGGTTATGGGAGCGGTTTCGGTCTATCTGCCCGCTGCTCCAGTCCGGGCAGACCTCTCTCTTATTTACACCGTCCCGAGGATTTTCTCCCCCCGGAACAGATTGAAGGCCATCTGCCGGAAGAAAACATCAATGGCATTCTTAGCAATCCTGGTAAAGCGGGCACGAGAGGCATTGTTGTACAGGTGGTTTAACCCGAAGTACTGTTCCACAATGTAACGCTTTTTCGAAATTTTTTTTGTTCCGCTCTTTCTCATAATCAGTTAATTTTGTTGACTTTGTGTCTTTTCTCATTATGCCGTCGGCAATGTGATTCATGTGGAGAAAGCCGCTATTGGGCTTCCCATAATAGCCTTTATCGGCGTAAACCTTCTCAATAGGTTCCTCCGTATGACAACTGGCGGTGACGCAGTAGGGAAGATAGATGCTGTCATTAACCGAGGAAGGAGTAAGTTCCGTGGCGAGAACGAAGCCATGGTTGATATCTACGGAGGCATGTTCCTTCAAGCCGTAATGAGGGATTTCATTTTTAACCACCCAGTCAGATTCAAAATCACGAGAGAATTTAAGCGGTTTCCCGTTCTTGTCTATCTTGCCCTCCGGGGTCTCTCTTTTCTCTCTTTGTTTCTTGATCTCCTCATTGCTGATGGGGTGACTGGCGGACTGAACCAAGCGGGCATCCACAGCCACTCCTTCGTTAATGCTTAAGCCCTTCTGGGAAAACTGCTGAAGGACCGTATTGTTAATCTTGTTCATGGCCTCTTTGGAGAGACGGCCCCGAAATCGGGAAAAGGTGGAATGATCGGGAGAAGGCCTGTTAAAGGAAAGACCAAGGAAAGTCTTGAAAGAAATCCGGTCGTTGATCTGATTTTCCAGCTCCGGATCGGAATTGATCCGGAACCACTTCTGCAGGAGGAAGGCTTTCAATAACATCATAGGAGGGTAGGCATCGGCGCCTTCGATAGTAGTTCCCACGGAATAGTGTTTCAGCAGGACGGCTTCGATTTCTGACCAGTCGATAACTTGATTGATCTTTTCCATCATTTTGAGCGATCTGTTATGTTCCATAGAGGGCATAAGATCGACTTCAGCGAAGGTCATAATTCTGATCCATTTTTTTGTATCCCATATCCCCTCCCAAAAGAAATTTGATGGTGGGAATATGGCATATATATAGTTATTTATCAAGGAATATCGTATATTTATTATAATTTTTCTCAAATTCTTACTGGTTTAATTTGCTGGATCATCCCCTTGAAAAATTTGGGCGGCATCATCGGCTTAATGGTCCCAAAACCTTCATTTTGAGGAAGGTCCGGGGCGGGGGAATTTTGATGGTAGTTATGCAAAGCTCTCAAAAACACGCAAGAGCGGGGGGTCTTTAACGTTAGTGTTTTGCGGAGGGCGGAAAAAATAGGGACGATGCCCCCCTACTTTTTGGGTGTACTAGTGCAAATAATCTACGAGACTTTCTTGAAGAATGTCTTGTCATCGATACGCCGGATGGTGGCGAAATCTTTGTCTGCTCGTAACCGGTCTTGGAAAGTTTTCTCTCGCCACGGATCCCATTGGGCGGAAATGAATTTACCCGTGATTCCGTTGGATTCCGCTGACAGAAAAAATACTGTCAGACTGGCGGGTATGGCCGCCGATATGCCGCCATTATCCATTTGCTTTTTTGTGTTCTCGTAGAATGCTTTTGTGGCGCTATCCGAACCGGCCGCCAGGGTATCCTGGTGCAGTCTCGTGATGACGAAACCTGGGGAAATACAGTTAACGTCAAAACTTTCGTCTTCCAACTCGATCGACAGATTTTCCGTAAACCTGACGGTGGCAATTTTACTGGTCGCATAGGCAGAATAATTGGGAAATGGCGTTGCCGCGCCGCCGCCCGAATAATTGATGATTTTCTTCCTGGAGTCAGACTTCATCAGGGGTATGAAGGCATGGCACATATGCACGGTACCCAGGAAATTGATTTGTATTGTCTCCGCAAATTTAGTGATATCAACTTTATAGGTCTTACCGATCGGTCCGTAGATCCCCGCACAATTCACCAGGCCATAGACAGCGCCGAATTTATCCCTGCACCAGGCGGCAAATGATTCCACATCTTTATAGTTTCCGATATCCAACCGGCAATAAAACCGTTCACAGGAAGAAACCTCATCCAACAAGGAACAGGCCGTTTTTAAATTCCCCTCATCGCGCGCCGCGATAACCACCTTCGCCCCTTCCGCAGCGCACTGCTTTGCGACTTCCAAGCCGATCCCCATGCTGCCGCCTGTTATGACGATGACCTTATCGGACAATTTCTTCACGCGCCTTTATCTCCCGATGGAATAATACCGAAAACCGCACGATTTCATGTATGCTTGATCAAGAAAGTTCTTCGTATCGAAAAAGACCGGTTTCTTCTTATTGGGGACCTCACCCCAGGGATAGGTCTTGAAATCTCCCCATTCCGTCAGCAGGATTAACGCATCGACGTTTTCCGACACATCCGCAATACTATGTGTGATCTCAAACTTAATATCGCCCTGCAATTCCGTATAATCCGCCTTGGGGTCATACACCTTGACTTTGGCGCCTTTTTCAACGATGAGGTCGCTAATCTCCACCGGCAGGCTTCGCCGCAACGTGCTGGTTCCAGGCTTATAGGTCAAACCAAGCACACCAATTCGTTTGTGCATCAAGCCCCCGACAAGTTCCTCAAGCCGGCAAACGATATCCTGCTTTCTCGCATGGTTCAGATCATGTATGATACCGAAAATCGATGCATTCTTCTTTGCCTCAACATTTTTCTTTCTCAGCACCCGCAAATCTCTACCCAACGTACCACCTGAAAAACCAATGCCCGGAGACAAATATGCCTTCGGACCAATGCGGGGATCTGTTTTCATTCCTTTTACCACATCATCAATGCAGGCCCCTGTGGTTTCGCAAATATCGGAAAGATGATTCGCAAAGACAATGCACATGGATAAAAAGGAATTGATGCCATGTTTGACCATCTCTGCACTTTCAAGATTCATACTTAGGATTTCCGCTGGTATTTGTGAAAACAAGTTTTTACATTTTGCGTCTGTATCCTTGTTGGCTGTGCCAAGAATAATTCTGCTCGGATTCAAATAGCACTGAATAGCCTCGCCAAGCCTTAGATTCTCGGGGGAATATGCCAAATCAAAAGTCTCGTTAACCTCTTTAAGGTATTTTCTCAACAAAGAACAAAAACCTACAGGCGATTGAGAACTAACGATGATTACTGCTCCCGGTTTCATAACTACGGCAATATCCTTGACGGACTTTTCCAAGATACTTGTATCGCTTGAATCATCATCAAGCACTAGGGTGTCATAAGACAGGAAAATGAAATCACAGTCAGAAAGAGATTGAATCTGCTCAGAGAATGAAAGTGTTTTTTCATCAATCCTTCTTTTAATAGACTCTGCCAAATCCGGCTCAAATAGTGGTGGAATTGCTTGTTTAAGATTATTAATCAGTGCTGAATCATAATCAAAGCCAATCACTTGATTGCCCAACTTTGACCAGACCGTACAAAGAACACAGCCAAGATGCCACAAACCAACGACGCCAATGTTAAACTTTACCACGCTATAACTTCTTATTCCGTCCCCCTATTACAACAACGGATTTTCAATCAGGATGCCCTCGATGATCTGCCCGTGATTCAGGTCTTCCGTGATTATTTTTTGCGCTTGCAACCGAAGGGCAGCGGCGACAATCATCGCGTCCCAAAAGGTAAGAATGTTCTTTTCTTCGATTTCAGAAGCCCGGATCGTCGTCTCCGGATCATTGATCTGCACCGGCCAAGCGATGTAATTCCGGATGATTTCCCGCGTTTCAGCCGGTTTCAAAGGATTCGTGATTTTGCGCGTGAGGGTGACATAAAACTCCTGAAGGACCTGTGTGCTGATAACCCCCGTTTCCGCTTCCCAGAGACTTTCAATGATGGCAGAGGCTTTGGCGTGGCGGTCTCCGGCGCTCAAGTCGTGGGCATAAACGAGGATATTGGTATCCACAAATATTCTATCGCTCATGAAGCTCATCCCTGGAAGGGTAGCGATCCATCCCGGAGTGAAAGCCCGCCTTTATCGTGGCGATGGCTTTCTGTTTCGCCATGTCGTATTGCCTCGCGTTCCGGATGATTTTTTCCAGTTCCAAACGCAACATCCGATTCAGCGACGTCCCTTGCTGTGCAGCAATCATCTTGCCTGCGCGGATCAGGTCTTTATCAAGACTGACGGTGATATTTTGTTTCAAGGCAAAACCTCCTCATTTTTTTACACGTTCTTTACGTGTGTAGCACGGCAGGAAGGCAAAATCAACCGGAAAATAGAGGAATGCGTCGGGAATAGGGCGCTGTCCTTATTTAAAATTTACTGGACTGAATCCATGAAATTCACCAGGACTTTTACCCCTTCAAAATCAAATCGATAGCGCATTTCACGCAGGCTCAGCTCCTTCATTTTCTCTCGGAACCGGGTCTGATGTTTTTCCACATAAAACACAAAGAACCCGCCGCCGCCCGCCCCGGAGATCTTCCCGCCCAAAGCGCCGTTTGCTTTGGCAATTTCGTATATTTCATCGAAATGTCCGTTGGACATCTTGTCGGATATTCGCTTCTTATACTGCCAATGCTGATCGAACAGCAGTCCCACATCGGTGATATTGCCGCTCTCCACGGCCTCCAGGATCTTGTAACCCAATTCCTTGATGTAGTGCATGCTTTCCACCACATCTTTCTTTTCCTCTTTAGCCCCCCGGCTCTGCTCGGAAAGAATGGTTTCCGCGCTCCGGGAGGTCCCCGTGTAGAACATGAGGATATTATGGTTCAACTCATCCAGATCGCCCTCTGTCACAGCAGCGGCGCGCACTTTTACCGTCCCGTCTTTATCGATATCCAAGACCGTCAGGCCCCCGAAGGCTGCCATGTATTGATCCTGCTTACCAATAGGTTTTGCCAAACGATTGATCTCAAGCTCGCAGGCCATCTCGGCTATTTCCTGGAGGGAGCAATACTCCCGTTTCATGGACTGCAAAGCCCGCAGGAGCCCTACGGCATAACAACTGGACGACCCCAGGCCCGTCCCCGCAGGCACATCGGCCATGGAGATGATCTCTACGCCCTTTTCTATCCCCATCATGCGTAAGGCCTCTTTGGCGATGTCATGCTCAAGCTCATCCCGATGATGAACCATTTCCGACTTTGTGTATTTCACACGCACCAGGTCATCGACAACCGGTCGATTAAGATTGATGAACATGTATTTGTTAATGGCGGCGGCAAAGATAAAACCACCGTATTTGGAATAATAAGCCGGCAGGTCCGTCCCGCCGCCACCCAAAGTAAAACGGAATGGCGTCCTCGTAATAATCATCTCAACACCCCGTGCCTTTAAACACTACGAAGGCAGTTTTAACAAGTATCTTAAAATCGAGCCATAAGCTCCAATTATCAATATATTCCAGATCCAAACGGCACCACTCGTTGAAATCGCTGATCTGATTGCGCCCGCTGACCTGCCAGAGACAGGTCATGCCCGGCTTAAAACTGATCTTCCTTCTCTGCCACAATTCACACCGATCGATTTCGCTCCTGAACGGTGGACGCGGCCCCACAAGGCTCATGTCCCCTTTAAGCACACTCCAAAGCTGTGGAAGCTCGTCAAGACTGTATTTTCTTAATAATTGACCAACACACGTAATCCGTGGATCATTCTTCATTTTAAAGACTGGGCCAGCCATCTCATTCTGATTCAGCAGATCATCCTTAAGTTCATCAGCATTCCCAATCATAGTACGGAATTTATAGCTGGCCAAATCCCTGTTATTCTGGCCAACAACAAGCCAAGGGTAAAACACTGGCCCCTTAGATGTCAATTTAATCATTATTGCAATAAGAATAAAAAAGGGCAGTAATAAAACAAGCAGCAAGGCAGATAAGACAATATCCAGCAAGCGTTTAGAAAATAATGCTAACTCATTCTGAGGGATCAAATAATATTTTATGGATGGCAATCCCGCGACGGAATCCATCCGGACCTTGTAAAGCAACGGCTTCTCCGTGTTGTAAATAACCTGGCTGGTCACGCCTATTTTGTCACAAATTGTAAGTAGAGAATCGATATAACTCAAATCTCCCACGGGTAAAACAAAGATAACCTGTTGAATTACATTGGTTTCCAGTATGTGTTGAAGCCGATCATAGGTCCCTATTATCTTCGCTGCGCCTATCTTGATACCGAATTTCGAGGTATCCTTATCCAGAAATCCGATGATTTTAAAGGATTTACCATTTCCATTGTTTATTTTTTCAGCCAGTTCGCGTGCTTGCGCGCCGGCGCCGACGATCAGGATGGGTATAACGGTGAGAGATCTTTGGTATCGAATAATGAAATAGAACATCACCTTTTGTATAATCAAAAAGATGATAACAACAACAGAATATGCGATGAGCAATGAACGAGCGAAATAGTACTGGGTTAGAAATCCGATAGTACCAACGATTGTAGTGGCAAAAAAGCCTATAAGAAATGCATCTTTAATCTCCTTCCACAAAGACTCAAAACGGTTTGTTGCAAATGCGTCATGAATAATCAGCATGATTCCCCATATGACACATAAAAAGAACATCGCCCTCGGATAACGAAAATAATTCATGATTGGAAATAGTTCACTTAGAAATAAATTCCTTACATCTATTGCCACAAAGTAGCTCAGAATAATCGTCGCCATATCGGCCAAGACAATCATCAAACGTAACAATTTCGATGTGGAATCATTCATATAAAAATCTATCCGCTATCTGCAAAAGACCTTACCGTGTCTCATGGAGACACATTTAAGACGTCTGTCAAAAAAACTTCCTGTACTTTGAGCACCTTTTTCCGATCAAAATGCTCTACCGCATATGCCCTGTTTCGTGCGCCCATTTCCTGCCGTATCTTCTTATCTTGCATCAATTCCTTCAGCCCCTCAATCAAGGCTGCCGGATTCTCCGGTTCGACTATTCTGCCGCCGCCTGATTCCCGCAACAATTGCGCACCTTGGCTGTCAGTATTGACCGCTGCAAGCACGGGTCGCCCTGCAGCCATATAAGTCAACAACTTTGAAGGGATAACGGTATTTTTCACCGTTGATAATTGATTGAGAAGCAAAACATCTGCTGCAGAAAACATCTCACTGAGATGATCTTCAGGTTGAAAAGGCAATAAGCGCACACATGACTCCAAATGGCTCTCCTTCACCTCTTCCTCTAAGGAGGAGCGTGCTTCACCATCTCCTACCAGCACCCAAAGTACTGAAACGTCCGTCGCCTGCAACAACTTACATGCTTCGACGATATTCGATAATCCTTGTTTTATCCCCATACTGCCTGCCCAGAGGACAACAAAAGAGTCCTCTGCTATTCCAAAACGTTGACGAAATGTATGTTTGCCTTCCGTTGGGTGAATATTGTCAACATTAATAGGGCTGCGTATCATCCTGATCTTTTCTGCCGGGTATCCGCTCTTACACAAAGCATCTCGAAAACCTTCACACAACACCATGGCGCCGCTCGCCTTACTGTAAGCAGAATATTCAAACTTCGCTAAAATCCTTTTGAGCAAACCAGCCCTGACTATGCCTGCCTCACCCGCAGCCTGAGCAGCCAGATCATTGATTGCAACCACATAAGGTATTTTTTTCATATCGCCGATAATTCGTGCAAGCATAGCTAAGCTTGGTTGCGCTCCAACATACAAAACCACATCCCATCGAGACCTCGCAAGCCTCATCAATATCAGTCCCGCAAGCAGGCAAAAGGTTCCCTCCATGCATATCCGTTGAAGTATACTGCTTGGTTTTCTTGGGATAAAATGGGTCAATCGCACCAACTTGACGCCATTAACAGTTTCAAATGTAACAAGTTTTCCTGCATAGCCATCGTAGCGCCTCCAATAAGGTGCAAACGGAAAACCGGTGAGGACAGTAACGTCATGCTTCCGACCCGCAAGATATTCACATAAATCTGTGACATGCGGGGCAAAGCCCGTTGGTTCCGGGGCATAATTTATAGATAACACCAGAAGGTTCATGTGCCGGCTTCATTTGGCTTATAGAAGGGTAAAATCTCGACTATACTCATGTACGCAATATGCCCACGAACCCTTCGAGGTACATCCGTATATCCGCAATCGAGCGCAACCTGGAAAAACGGCTAAGGGCATAGCGCGGTCGCACATAAAACCGCCTCATGGCTTCTCTCTGAGCTTTGACTAAATCTTGCCTGGAAAGATTCGGCAACCTCATGATTGCTCCAGACTCAGGTGACATGTACCACTTTTCTCGCATCAATCCGCCCATCTCGCAGGCCCATTTATAAACTTCGGTCCCGGGATAGGGTCTTATGATATTGAAGACAACAAAGTCAGGCATAGTTTCTAAGGCAAACTGCACCGACTTCTGCATCGTTTCCCACGTCTCCCCGGGATTGCCAAACATGAAGGATGCGCGGCAAGTGATTCCATGCTTCTTAGTCAGTGCAATAGCCATTCGCGCTTGGTCCAGAGATATTCGTTTTTTGATTCTCTCCAGCATTTCTTCATCTGCTGATTCGATACCATACGAGATACTATGACATCCCGTTGCCTTCATCAGTTTCAACAATTCATCATCTACGCTGTCCACCCGAGAATTACATGACCATGTTATGCGAAAATCTGCTTCTGAAAGCAACGCGCAAAACTCCCTGAATCTATTCTTTGCAACCGTGAACGTATCGTCCAATAACTGGATCTCTCGAATTCCGAATTCCTTCACAAGAAGAGCAAACTCCTCAAGTATATTCCCGGCAGACCTAAACCTCACCTGGCGCCCCCAGAAGGCGGGTGAGGCGCAGTAAGTACAATTGAAGGGACAGCCCCTGGAGCCAATGACGCCCATAGCCGGCAATTGCCGGTACGTTCCCAGGGTCGGGTGATACTTATGAACTGGCATGAGATGGAATGCCGGAAAGGGCAATTGATCGAGGTCATCGATGCGGGCACGGGGGGGATTATGAAACTGGCATCCATCTCGCTTGTAAGACAGTCCTTCAATAACTTCAATTTTTCGGCCCGTGACCAACTCCAGATACGAAAATTCCCCTTCACCCCTGACCACAAAATCGACGGCGTCACAAGTGATGGTCTCTTCCGGAATCACTGTTGGATGCACCCCGCCCAAGGTCACTGCACATGTTGGCAACGCTTCCTTGCATGCAATGGCCATGGCGAGCGCCGTTGCGATGGTGTGGCTCGTGGCAGTGATTCCGATATGTTTGGGCTGCCATCCACGTTGAAGTAAATACTGTGATAGTTTCGCTGGTGAAATACCCTCGGCGTTAGCATCGAGTATTTGCACGACTACTCCATTTCGTTCTAATACAGCCGCAATGTAACCAAGCCCAAGAGACGGTGTAAGGTTTGTAACCTTAGCTTTCGCACGCACATCTTCTGAAAGTTGTTCCCACGGGGGATTAATTAATAGAACGTCCATTGTGATAATATCCTTTACCCAATGTATTTCTTGCGGTTAATGATGCACATTGGAAGTTATTACCCGATTATTCTTATGCCGATGGCTTGGCTGTAATAATAAGACAATCGCCTGATAAAGAACTGCTGCTTTGCCTGATAATGGTGAGGAGCAGCCCCATGACAATGGTTAATCCCGAGATCACCGCAGCCGAACGGTATAGACGATTTGATAAATTAAGTTTTCTTCCCATTGCTAAACTAAGTCCCTGGGCTATCCATATGGCGGGATTGAAGGTTTGCATCTCCATAATCTGAAATTGAGCCAAAGTAAGCATTGCTTCCAAAGACCTTGGCGAGAAATGCCAGAGATGGAATGGGATATGCCAATGAATCCAATTCCGTCCTAATCTATAACGCCAGAGACTATCGGCATTAGGGCAGGAAATCCACACCTGGCCGTTCGGTTGCAATAACCGATGTACATGTTTCAGCATCCCTATCGGGTCCAGGGCGTGTTCTAAAACATTGGACAACACGATCACATCAAAGAAACCTGAGGGATTAAACTGTTCCAGTGGCACGGTATGAACCACAAATCCTTGTGCTCTTGCCACCGCTGCAGCTTTTGCGTTTATCTCTAATCCTTCCGTCTGAAAACCATTTTGGGAATAAAACCCAAGACCCCGTCCCTCATTGCACCCGATATCCAACAAACGCCCCTTTCCTTGGCGCAAATGAAAGCATATATCTCCATCTAATTTAAGCCAGAGTCGATACCATGATGAGTTTATAAAACGCCCCCGAATATTTGTATACGTCTTTGCCTTTTCGCAGTCACAGTTATAATAACTTTTATAGATTTCTCCTAACTCGCTTGCGTTAGGTTGGGGCCAGGTCTGCATCAACCCGCATTGGTGGCATCGCAAAATGTCATAAGTTCCGGGACTATAAAAACGGTCATCAAAAAGCTGGGTTAATACCGGCTCAAGTCCCTGGCAACAGATCGGGCAAGTTGGTGGATTCTTTGATTGATCGGTCATTGTTGCTCTACAATCTTGGCAGATAAGCAAGTTAAATCAAGCGGTAACGGTTCTCCTCGCAGAATACATTCTATGGTACGTTCTACCTGTTCACCCGTCGTGTCCCATGAGTACGTCCGCGCGAGACTGAAACCGTTCTGCCCCAGCTTCCGGTGCAAATCTTTATCGGTAAGAACCAAAACTATAGCATCGGCAAATGCCTGCGGATCACGGGGCATAGAGATGCCGGCCTGATGTGTTTCAACCTCTTTTGCATAATCCAGCGTATCCGAAATCACTACCGGGATACGGCTCGCCATGGCTTCGAATACGGCAAAACCAAAATTTTCTGCTTGAGAAGGTAGCACAAACACATCTGCATCAGCAAATGCCTGCATTTTTTCTTCGCCAACCAGTAATCCCGGCATCATCACATAATCGGATATTCCGGACTCCTTGACCCAGCTCATCACCTGGTCCTCGAATTGCGGCGGGTCACTGCTGCCGACGATGGCAAGGCGCGCATTGGGCACTCGCTCCAGTACCAGGGCAAATGCACGTGCCAGAATATCCAACCCTTTCTTCTGATTTATCCTGGAAAGAAAAAGAACCAAGGGACCTGAATGTCCCGCCATATACCGGGACCTGAACGCACCACGAGAAGGAAGGTTAACAAAATCCTCGGAGTTCAGTCCATGTGGAACAATGACAGAAGGCACCTTAAAATTAAGGGAACGAGCCTCTTCTCTTTCGCCTTTCGAGGAATAGAAAAGGACCGATGCATTGTCGATAATTGCCCGGGCAATAAGCCCACCGTAGATCTTTTTCTTTCGTGCACTGATCTGGCGTTGAATCGGGGCAAAAACACCGTGGGACCATAACCCATATGGCTTGTGAAACCAGCGCGCCAGTAGATACCCGACCAGCACAGGGAATGAATAGATTCCGTGAAGAGTTACGAAATCAACATCCCGCATGTAAGGCAAAAGAGCGAGTAACATGGCTGGCGAAAAGGCCCATCTCTGAATGACACAGGGATACATAACTATGCCATAATTACCCAATCCAATTTTTCTCTCCAAGGCCGTACATACGTCCGGTTGCACCCAGCGTTCTACACCGGAAATAGGATAGTCAGCGATGATCAAAACAACCTGGTGTCCACGCTCCGCCACACCCTTGGCAATCCATGGAACACCAACTAACCCTAACCCCCCCTTGCGCGGATTAGCGCCTTCAACGAACGAGAATATCTTCATTAATTCAATCTCGCCAATGGCCAACTTTGTTGAGTCGGGCTGTGTGTCCGGCGAGTGTCGCTCTGTAGAACCAGGTCTTTGTTGCTGACCCATCCCAATGGTATATGTCTTGCTCGCCAATGAAACTTATTGTAATCGTCGTTTGTGCAAACGAGGTGCTTTACGATGAACAACAGACAGATGGTTAAATTAGTAATCTTCCACTGGTGTTTCATGGTCATGTCTCCTTAAGCTTATCAGGCCAATCGCGCCAATGACACCCACGTGCAAATAGAGACTCCACCGTCATACGAAAATAGTTGCAGTTTAGGATTTGCCAGGCAATGTAAATCCCTCTGCCGGTGATACAGGTTCTGGCACGAGTAACTTCCACAGGCCAGTAAACAAGTTTCGCAATCTTGCTCTCCTCAAGTGCTCTTCTAATATGTGCAACCGTTTTGGCTGCCGGATGTTTCCGGAAACCTGCGAGGTAAGCCCTTGTATGGGCGAACCGTGTGTCATTCAGCATCATCCTGACATACAAATCAGTGTCCATGACGTAATGGAGATCTCGGTTAAGCCCTCCAACCGCCTCATAATCTTCTGGCTTAAAAAAACTCCCGGGTTGGTTGAGTACAAAAAGTCCATATCTTGCAAACCGGTCCGGGTTGGCTGGATGGCGCTTACAGCGAATAATATTGCCAATTGAGTCAATGAGAATATAGTTACCCCCGAACAGGCCGCATTCTGGCCTTGCTACAAAGGCATCCGCTATGGTATGCAAGCAGCCGGGCAATAGTACATCGTCACTGTTTACCCAACCTATCAGATCACCGGTTGACCGATCAAAACCCATGATGAGGGCATCGGTCTGGCCTTTGTCGGGCTGGCTGTGCCAGTATGTAAGACGGTCGGCATAGCGCTCGATGATCTCTTGGCTACCGTCCGTACTACCCCCATCCAGGATTATGAACTCTAAATTCGGGTACATTTGGTCAAGGACGGACTGGATGGACTCTTCGATGTACCTGGCTTGGTTGAAGGAAGGCATGACGACTGTAATACGGGGATAATTGGAAGAGTTAGGTTGGTTCATCTGTTTTTCTCTATCCTTTGCCCCGGATCGTCAATATCAGCATCACGTATTTGCGTTTCCGTCCAGGCAATCAATGCCAGCATGAAGCCGCTCCACAAGCGATTTGAACCGCCATAAGGAGAGAAAAGCACATCCCACGCGAAACCGACTAAGAAGAAAGTCATCAATGGGGCAAGTCGCCCGATAGATGCCATGCCGCCACTGACGAGTAATTTGATTGTTCGCCACAGTGCGATAATCCAAAAAATACCGCCGAATATACCCGCCTCGAGCCATCCGGCAGTAACGTGGGAATGAGTCTGGATTAACCCGTATTCACCAGCTCTTGCTAACGGATCTACTACCGCTGCTGGATTGATGCCGAGTTCGTTTGCCCGGCTTATGACATAATCAATGTCCTTGGCCCAGGAGCCGTATCCGATAATCGGTGACTCAAATATTTTGGGCCATGTATAATAATGATCCGAGCGGACGGTCAGCAAAAAGAATCCTTCTCTAAGGCTCTCCATTTCATATTTTGTCTGCGACTCTTCTCCCCAAAATCCCCGCACCACCGTGTATTTATAGATTTCTATTGTGCCGAGTACAAGAAGGCAAAAAAACAAAAATATGAAAATCGATCTGGCCTTGCCTGACGCAGTATAATGTTCGTAACTATCGCAGCGCGACTTTTGACGAATAGCAAGCAAATTAGCTATTTGGGCTATTATTGTTATCCCGGCAAGCGATCGGCAGTTCTGCAGAAAGGCCATACCGGCGGCCAAAAAAGGCATGAAATGAGTAGCCTTTCGCAAATACCGATGGGCATAACCTACGACAAGGAATGTCGCCGTAGAAATCGGCCCTCCGATGTAGAACTTATAGAGGTTCCACTGGACTCCATACGCAATAATGCTTGCAAACGGAGACAGAAACCAGCCAATGATAAAGGCCGGCAGGGCCCGTTTATTGTCAAAAAGGATCGGCACGAGGAGTATGAAACTGAACAATGTTACTCCAAGTTTGGCCCAGCCGCGCAAATGGTCTTGGGACGGCGTATCTCGATATAAATCCGCAGCAATGAGACTGAAAAGATAGGCCAGACCCAGGAGAAACGTTGATCTGAATGCCGGAAGTTGGAGCACTCTTAGGGCACGGTTAAGATAGAAAGGAGAGATGACGAGGAGCAGAATCTCATTCAACGCCAATGCGCCGACCACGTCGATCTTTATAAAACCCAGAATCCCCAAAAGAAAGGGAATGGCAATTTCCGTTATTAGATTCAAGATCTTGAGGATTTCCCGGGACTTAATATAAAAAACATGTTTTGCTCATATGTTTCACACATACTGCCCTATCCTCTGCGCGACCAGCCAGATATTATTTGCCGCTGAGTTTATGATACAGAGCCAACACTTTGTCACCATAGTCCCGCTGACGATAGTGGCTGCGGACGAGCTGAGCGTTCTGCCACCCTATTTCAGCCACCTCCGCAGGATGATCCATAGCCCAGGCAATGGATTCGCGCAGTGCCACAGTGTCACCCGGAGGTATCAGCCGGCCATGTATACCATCCTCGACAATCGATCCTGTATTAGGCGTAGTGATAACGTAACAGCCACAGGCCAGCGCCTCAAACACCACCCGGGCCGATCCCTCGCATAGGCTTGGGAAAACAAATATGCGGTGCTCTACCATTTTCCTTGCCAATTCAGTACGCAACAACGAGCCGAGCACCGTCACCTGCGGCGATTGTAGAAAGGCCTTCATCTTAACGTCACGTGCAAGCTCGGGTTCGATTCCGCCAGCAATACTGAGCTGCCAATTGCCTTCCATCGCTTCAAAGGCGCAGACGATCGACCATGCCCCCTTGCTAAACCGCCAGCTTCCGGCAAAGAGGATACTTCCAGCGCGTCGATTCCTGATCTGGTCTCGATCTAAGGTGGGCACTTTTTCGAGAAATTTGTCGTCAACACCTAAATATATGACATGAATCCGCGATTGGTCCATTCCAACATGGACACAGGTTTTCTTCACAAACTCGGAATTCACCAGTGTATGATCGGCCTGCGCCATGTCACGATCCATGAGTCTTTCAAGGGAAATCTTCGGCGGCTCGCCACCTTCAGAGGGGAAGCGTCCACCGTTATCTACTATGAATGAAATCATACGCGGATGGGCGGCGGAGTGGTCACACAAAGCGACCGCACCCATCCGTTTGGCTACATCAACGGAAGATAGCCCAAAGCAGGACCGGTAATGATAGACATCGGGCTGCAGCTTGCCCAATACAGTGCGGGCCTGCAATGAGTATGTATGTATGGCGGCTGAATCGAATATTCGCCGAAGGTGCTCAGTGCTTGCAAGTAGGGAATTGCCGCAATGCCACAAAAATTCTGCCGTAGCAAAGGAATGTACCAACTTCTCATCAATGGGTTCCCGGCGATCAAGGAAACGCTTCCATCGCGGATGTTTCGGGAACATTTCAGCAAGCCTCCGCTGCCATCCGATCGGGTAACCGGCAGTAATAAATCCGGCAAGGACCTCCCGGCGTGCCATTTCAGCTGCCAGTGGCGCCAGATGGAATCTGTTCAATCCATTGCTGATTACCACTTGCATGCGCTTACTCTTCCAATATTAATACATTCATGAATAGGTACTCTCCTTATGGCGTTTTTTTTGAAGACCTGTAAATAGTAATGTGTCGCTGCAGAGCTACCATTGCATAACTTTCTGAAAATGCGGTTCCTTTGTATAAACTACGTCACGCTGTATTGCATAGGGACTTTTCACCCTGCCGTAATCAAAAAACATAACCGGATAAAACCCATGATGATATAAAGCCTCAGAAATCTCCGGAAAACTCGGATCCAATCCTTTGTACTCGGGGAGGAATGAAGTCTCCAGAATCATGATGTCAATCTTTCCCAGCCCTTTTTTCATTCCCCGCAAGACTGACATTTCATGCCCCTGGACATCAATTTTTACAATTTTTGTCATGGAACGAGCAAGGAGTTCGTCCCCGACTTTTTCATCGAACGGAGTGAGCGCAATCGTTTCCGAACCTGAAAACGACTGTTCGTCGTCATATTCATAGAGCGATGAGAATCTCGAATCACTTGCGATATGAATTTCGGACTCACCCTTGGTCTCGGATAGGCCGACATTATGGATGATGACATTTTTATTATTCCAGAACCGTTTCTGCAACTGCACGCAAGCATTCCGCGTCGGTTCGAATCCGACGGCCTCCGTATGGGGAAAGTATCGAAGAAAATGTTCCAGCCAATAGCCGGTATTCGCACCAATATCAAAAAGAAGACATGATTCTTCCGGCAAAAGAAACCGCAAGAGACGGATAAAACATTCTTCTCCTGCCGGCGAACGGAGAATATCCCGGCAGAGGCGATGATAGTGATGGCCGATCCAATCCGACGACCGCTTCGCCCGCTTCAATTCATAGAGCAAATCCGCCCGGAGAGTTATAGCATGACTATAACGATGTAAAGTTCGTATGTAATTCACCGTATCTTACCTCATGTAGTCGATCACGAACAGTTATCATTGGCAATAGATATTTGCATTAATTCCAACGAATATACCCGATGGAAATAGCTGTTAGCCCAAGTTCATGATCTCAAAAATATTTATGTGTAGAATAAGCTACTTACAAAGGAACAATGCCTCATTTAGGTACTACAGATTTTCAAATCTCAGATGATCG
>Ga0209212_1002798_pt1 | contig 24081 bp, 33 predicted proteins | sample RifGroC2_FD_183996 | JGI IMG/M metagenome (GOLD analysis project Ga0209212, IMG submission 183996) | Groundwater microbial communities from Rifle, Colorado, USA - Groundwater C2 (SPAdes) (version 2) | ecosystem: Environmental > Aquatic > Deep subsurface > Groundwater | place: Rifle, Colorado... | reverse complement strand
TTTCCGTCATGGATAGACGGAAAAATCAATGAATACAAAAAATGGTTCAATGACGAAAGATTTCACAGAGGAATCGGAACAACACCAACAAAACTATACAGCCAGTTAGAAACTTGACTTAACATAAATGTTATTCCATTATATGCAAATTGAAGATTGAATGCTTTAGGCGTTACTGGCAGTTCTTTCATTATTAATACTACTTTATCGTGTGCACTAATTATTTTTTCAACAGTTTTACTCATTTTTATAGGAAAAATTATTATATTTAAATACTTTACTATTTCACAATAGTTATCTCTTCTTTATCTTATACACTTGATCGTTCTTCCTGACTTTAGAATTGACTTTTATTGTAATCATGTCTTTTTTCTCTGCTTTCAATACTTTCTTATTGTCAATCATCATGTCTTTCGCTTTTTGTTTTAATATCCCTGTTGTTATGCCCTGGATCATTATATCATTGTTTTCTTTCATTGAACCAGATTCAATCATGATTTCTGCAACACTTACTTTTGGATAATAATTCATTATTTTTCCTATATGCTCTTTTGTTTCAATTGATGAGCTTCCGTATTCTTTTGTCCATTCATTCATTGGCTTGCCTAGATAGAATCCTGTGCTAAAGCCTCTGTTATAGACTTTTTTAAGCTCTTCTAACAATGATTTTTTTAATTCATTAATATCCTTATTTTTTGAATATTCATCAATAATCTTTCTGTAAGCACTAACAACAGTGTGTACATATTCTGGATTCCTGTTTCTGCCTTCTATCTTTAATGCTGCAACACCTGAATCAATTATTTGATCGATGATAGGCATTGCACACAAATCTTTTGGGCTCATAACATAATCTTTTCCTAACAACAATCCATGCCCTTCTTCAGAATCTTTCAAATAAACTTCATAAAGTCTTCTGCATGGTTGCAGGCATTCTCCCCTATTTGCTGATTTTCCAAAAATCTCCTGGCTCATAAAGCATCTTCCTGATTCTGAGACACACATTGCTCCATGGATAAATACTTCAACCTCAACATTTATCCTCTCCTTTTGCAATTTATTGTTTATATCCTTGATATCTATTAATGAACATTCCCTGGCTAATACTATCCTTTCAACATTAGGATAATTTTTCTTTAATGATCTTATTGCAGAATAATTAGACAATGATGCCTGAGTGCTAATATGGATTTTCATATTATGTTTCTTGCAGAATTCGATTACAGAGAAATCCCAACAGATTATTGCATCAACACCAATCTTTTTTGCATTGATAATCAATGATTCAACCTTTTTCAGCTCATCTTCATAGATTATTGTATTCATTGCAAGCAATGCCTTAGCATTATTATCATGACATATCTTTACTATTTTATTCAAATCTTCAATCTCAAAATTTTTTGCACCTGCCCTCATATTCAAGCCTTTTATCCCAAAATATACTTCATCTGCTCCCGCATCTATTGCTGCTTTCAATGAGATAAAATCTCCTGCTGGAGCCAATAGTTTCTGTTTATGACTTATTTTATTGAATCTTGACATTTATTTCCTCACCATCATGATTATAGAATCTAATATTTGATTGATTGTATGGATAGCATATTATTGCATTCACTATCCCTGTCTTTCTAAAAAACCTTACATCTGCTCTTGAAGGTTTATTGCTTAAACTTGGATGGCTATGTACTGATCCATAAAAACTCTTGTCTGGAAAATGAAATATAGGAGTAGCTGATCCTGCATCTGAATTAAACTCATTATAGACAAGGCTGTCAATTATCAATTTACTGTCTTTAATTATGCCATGAAAAAATGCCACAAACTCCTTAGGATGATTAGCCTTTGCAAAATCCATGATATCATCAATAGCACTATTTAGAATCACTATCTCATTAAAGTAATGCTTGTCGAGATCAAATATTCTTTCAATGCCTTTTTTCAGAAAATCCCTAATTTCATCCTCAAACACCATATTAAAAGAACTATATTAGAAGTATATAAAGATTACCATAATAAATTTATACGTCAGAAATACCACTCATCTATGATGAGTGGAAAAGCCATGCTTATCCTTCTGATATACATGGACTGGTATTTCTGATCGTGATCAAGAACAAGCATGATTGCTAGCAATCATGCCACCGGTCCGATGAAAATGAAGACATTTTCAGCGTGCCAAAATCTGTGATTTTGTGCATTTGACCGGTGGTTCTTGACAGGAAAAAAATTAAAAAAAAAATTATTCAGGAATAGAGTCATCGACAGGCACATCATCCAATGACCCAATGTCATTAGGCAATGCATTATCTTCCGGCATTAATTCATCTTCCTGAGCATTAACATTGCTATTTCCTGTTGTTGCTTGCTTATTTACATTGCAAGCACTTAATATAACTGATAATGCAATTATGACAATAAATAACAATGCAATGGATTTCATTTTATCCCTTGCCTTTTCCATTTCCCTTGTTTGGTCTTTCCTTTAACCTTTCCTTAAGCATGTCTTTAGTCATATTCTTTAATTTCTCTCCTGAATCATGCAATGCATTCCGCACCTTTTCTCTGTCTCCTTCTTGGTACTTGTAGCCTTTTTCCAAGAATGGCTTTACATCATTAAGTTTCTCTCTTACAAACTTCATTTGCTGTCCTTGATTGTATTTTTCTGCCATTGGACCAAGCCTTTCTAGATATCCATTAAGTCTTGATGTTTCGAATCTTGCCCATAAGTGAAGATTTGCATCTTTTAATGCTTGGATTGCATCTTTTATTTGCTCTTTGTCACCTGAATCTATTGCTTCTTCTAAATCATCAATAAGCCCAGCATATTCGTCTTTAATAGCACTCAGATTGCTTATTGTGATGTTCTTTTTTTCTAGCTTATCTGCAATCTTTGCCCATTTGTTCCTTATGTTCTTATTGTGCTTCAATACAAGTTGGTTCATCTTATTTTCCTTGTCATTAACACAATCACTATATGCAGCCACAGCATCCTTTAATTCCTGCCTGAATTCTGTTTTTGTCTCATTATCAAATTCATGCTCTTTATAATATTTCTTGAAATCAAACAAGTTCTGATTAGCCTCAAGCATATCTGGCTTTAATGTCTTGACAGCATATTCATCAAAATCCATTTTTACAGTGATATCCTTTAATTCATCAATATCATTATTCAATGTGTCCTTGTTATCCTTAAGTTTATCTATTATGCCACTTAATGTATTATTATCATCTTCTCCAAAATATTCATCTACCAGATCTATTTGTGTTGTTGTAAATTCAACCTTGCATTTTAAATGCTCATACCTTACTTCAATTGCATTAGCTGCAATAACATCATCACTTAAACTTTCGTTAACATCTTCTTCTGCTTTTACAAATCCTACAATTGTCATAAGCAAGATCATTACAAAAGCGATTCTCCAAATCTTATTCATCTTCATTACCTCCAATAATCAATCCTTATATTAATTCTTACTTGATTTGTTAAAGAAAGTTAAATCTGTATAATATTTAAATATACTTATCACATTCTTTATTTAAAGCTTTTTTTATCAATTTAAACCTTTACAAACCATAATTATTGCTTTTTATCAGAAATAGAGTAATATTATTTCCTTATATTTTCTATACATTTAAGAAAATTTTTAAACTAAATGATTTCCATATCAATAAGGGTGAGCTGATGAAAGTGAAAAATATTATTCTATTGACAGCATTAACATTAATTGCCTTAATTATGATAAATCATGGTTATGCTGCAAGTATTCATGGGACCGTATATGACATTATTCTTGAGCCTGAATCTGACATCAAGCTACAGATCAATACATTGCCTAATCAAGTGTTTGTGTCAAAAGAAGGACAATACGTTTTCAATGTTCCTGTTGGTAATTATACTGTAATTGCTGAAACCATGGATGGATATGCAGCAGAAGGTATCATTGTTACAGATGATACAGGAGATTATGTGATAGACATAATCCTTGAGCCAATATTGACAGATATTGAAAGTCCTGAATTGAATAATAAGGAAATAATTACAAATAACCTGGATGAAGAATATTTGGATGAATCAACAAGTGCAGGATCATCATTTATTAATATAGTAATAGGATTTGTTCTAATTGTATTGTTGACAATACTCATAATATCTTTGTTCATATTAAGAGAATATTCATTTGTTGACAAGGTTTTGAGGAAGCATAAGATAGTGTTTAAGGATCATGAAATAAAGAAACAACATCCTGAACAAGTTGAAGTATTTAAGGAAAAGGAAATAGTAAAAGAATTAGCGAAAGAGACCAAAGAGACCTCTGAACCTGAAGCCAAAGAAGAAAAGATATTAGAAGGTTATGGATTGGATATTCTTAATATTGTTAAGAAAAATTCTCCTATGACGCAAAGAGAGCTTAGAAAGCAGATTCCATTATCAGAAGCAAAAATTAGCCTTATTGTTGCTGAGCTTGAGCATGATGGAAAGATCAAGAAGATAAAAAAAGGCAGAGGTAATATTCTTACTTTCATTAAGGATTAAGAACCAGTGATTGAGTAATAAAATGCATAAGCAACATCTTATTAATGAATATGACAGAAAGAAGAGTATTATCAGAAAGAGACTAGGGTCATTTGCTAAACCAAAGTCGGATAAGGCATTATTTGTTGAATTATGTTTTTGTTTATGCACCCCTCAAAGCAATGCAAAAAGAGTTGCCACTATTATCAATGAAAACAATCATGTTAAGCTATTTAATGCAGGGCTTGATGAATTAAGGCAAATGCTTAGGTCAAATGCACGATTTCATAATAATAAGGCAAGATACATTGTTAATGCTAGAGCTTATTTTCCTGAAATAAAAAATCTTCCAAAGCATACAATTAAGGCAAGAGAGTTTTTAGTTAAGAACATTAAAGGCTTTGGATTAAAGGAATCAAGCCATTTTTTAAGGAATATTGGTTATAGAGACTTATGCATTATTGATAGGCATGTTGTTAATATGATGCATGATCTTAATGTTTTTAAAAATAAGAAAATGCCTTCAAGCCATAAACAATATTTCGAGATGGAACAGAAGATAAAGGATTTTGCAAAAAGCATGAATATTGATGTCGATGAGCTTGACCTATTATTATGGTCAATGAAAACAGGATTTGTCTTCAAGTGAGGTAAAAATGCAGGCTATGTATACTATGGATTGTTATAAGAGGGACTTTGAGTCAAAAATAGTTAATGTTGATGATACAGGCTTATGGATTGAGCTTGAAGAGACATATTTCTATCCTACATCAGGAGGCCAGCCTAATGATACAGGATTATTGATTGATGATTCACTTGAATACTTGGTTGAGGATGTTGTAAAAAAAGATGGAAAGATACTCCATAAAGTGGACAAAAAAGGCTTGGTTGCAGGAAAACTAGTAAGAGCTAGGATTGAATGGGATAAGAGGTATGTGCTTATGAGATACCATACAGCCTCACACATACTTTCAACTATCATAAATAAAGAGACAGGTGCAGAGATCACTGGAAATCAATTATATGCTGATAAGGCAAGAGTTGATTTCTCATTAGAGAAATTTGATAGAGAGCTAATGAAAAGCTTTCAGGAAAAGACAAATGAAATAATAGAAAAAAACCTAACAGTAAGCTTTAAGGTATTAGAAAGAGAGGAAGCTTTCAAGATTCCGAGTCTTGTAAAGCTAAGAAAGCAATTGCCAGAAACAATAAGCCAAATAAGAATAGTGGATATTGGCGATTTTGATCATCAGGCATGCAATGGAACTCATGTCAAAGATACAGGAGAGATTGGCTTAATAGAAATATTTAATCTTGAGAACAAAGGGAAAGATAGAAGAAGGATCTATTTTAGGTTAAAACATGAATGAAAAAGTACTTATAGTCATATTTGTGCTGATTTTTCTTTTGATATATACTGGAATAAATTATTTTGTGCTTAATCAATTGGCAAAATATTTCTCCTGGCATAAGAACATAATATTCTATTTATTTTTGAGCTTTGCAGCTTTATCATATATTCTAGCCTCAATGCTTGAAGCTAATTTTGGGAATATATTTACAAGAATATTCTATATCCTTTCAGCTACATGGATGGGATTTATGTTCATGTTGTTCTTTATATTATTTATATTGTGGATGATAGGATTATTTATTAAACTGCCTGCGATAACTGGAATTGCAGCATTAGTGTTAGTAATGATAATATGCTTTTATGGAATGCTGAGTGTTGGCTTTGTTAAGATAACTGAAGTCAAGCTTTATTCTGATAAGATTGATGATCCTATAAGCATTGTACATTTATCTGACCTCCATCTGGGGCCTGTTCATGATAAAAAATTTCTGGAAAAAGCTATTTATCATACAAACAAGATAGATCCAGACTATGTATTTATTACAGGTGATCTTGTAGATGGCAGATACCAATATCCTCTTGGTTATTTTAATCCTTTGAACAATATTAAGTCCAAGACTTATTTTGTTATTGGAAATCATGATGCCTATGCAGGAACAGAAAGAGTAATGAATCTTTTAAAGAATATCAATATTAGTGTTCTTAGAAATCAGGAAGCAATAACTGATGAATTGCAGATTATTGGTCTTGATGATTCAGAAAATAAAACCAGTGTGCTTAATCAACTTGAGAATTTCGATATTAATAATAAAAAGTATTCTGTCTTGCTTTATCACAGGCCTGATATATTCAAAACAGCAGCCTCAAAACATATTGATTTAATGCTTACAGGACATACTCATGCAGGCCAGTTTATTCCATTTAATCTGCTTACAAAATTGTTCCTAGGCTATAACCATGGCTTATATCAAATCGGATTAAGCTCAATGTATGTTTCTGCAGGTATCGGAACATGGGGGCCACCGATGAGGATAGGCTCAAGATCAGAAATAGTCCATATAATGATTTATCCTAAATAGTATGATATGATAGTATTATATATATTGTTGTGCTTAAATCGTGCCTATTTATGCTAGATTTCTTGCTGGCTAAGCACAAAAATCACAACTTTTATAAATAACTGCACCAGAGTGAGTATTGTATGTATGATTATTGAGGTGCATTGTGGATACTTATGAAAAGATGCGCAAGATGAATGAGCTTGCCAAAGACTTAAAGCAGCACGGATTTGCTGATTCGTCCTTTGAAGCCATTAAGCAGGCATCTGAAATTTATGGAGAGGATGAATTAAGCCATAATGTTAAACACGGCCTTATTAATGGTCCTCAAGATAGGATTACTGGAGAGGAAAAAATGTCTGAAACTGATAATGATAGAAAGCTAAAAAAGATGCAGGATGACATTAATACATTAACTGAGAAGCTTAATGAGATCATTAAGGCAATCAATGATATTGATGCACGAATGATGCAATTCAAGAACAAGATTGAAAAGCAGCAGTTTGCTGAAAGACCTGTTGAGGTGCCTGTTGAAAGAAAGATTGAGAAGCCAGTAGAAGCTGAGAAGCCAGCTGCTGTTGAGCATGAGCATGCTGAGCATAAGTCTGGAGAGTATGAAAATCAGAGAGTTGGCAATTATCAAAGTCAAGATGTTGCAATTGACAAAATGTTTTATTTTGGTAAAAAATAGGAAAGGTGATTAAGAATGGCAGAAGGATATTGTGTAAAATGTAAGGCAAAGTCTGAGATGTTAGATGCAAAGGAAACAACAATGAAAAATGGCAGAAAGGCCATGAAAGGCAAGTGCAAGAAATGCGGTACAGGAATGTATAAGATCCTCGGCTTAAGCAAGAAATAATTTTTTTATATTTTTATATAAATTTTTTCGGATTTAGAAAAATGACTGGTGAAGATATTATAGATTGTATAATGGAAGTAGATAAGATTCTTGAAGAGCTAGAGTCAGATATTGAAAACAAGAACTTGAAAAAAGCCTCACAAAAACTTAAAGAAGCAAGGGCAATCATCGAGGATTTGAGAGAGGAAGATGAGGCCGATGATGACAGGGAAGAGATAGAGATGAAGATAATGGAAGAGCTCAAATAATTCTTTTAGTGATTTAACTTTTAAAAAATCATAAAATTTTTAAATTTGTTTTCTAGTTGAAAATCATGCCTAAAAATGATGATATGGATGATGATAATGATGCAGATGATATTTTAGATGATGATCCTATACCTGCTAAAAGAGATACTAGGATATTCCAGCGTAAGAAGGAGTCTGATTCTGATAAAGACGAGGATTTTGAGGAAGATGTTTTTGTATGATGTGTGAATTTCTTTAATCAAACATTCACTTCTTAATAAGATTTATAAATGTGTGCTTAAATCTTCACTAGTGTCAGTGTATGCACAAGGAGGATTTAAAATGAAAGTGTATGATAATAAGACATTTGCAAAAGCTATAGAGAAAGGTCCTGTATTAGTAGACTTTTATGCTGATTGGTGCGGTCCGTGCAGGATGCTTGGACCTGTGCTAGATGAATTAAGCCAAGATGATGATTTTGAAGGTAAATTAGAATTCGGAAAAGTATCTACAGAAGATTATCCTGAATTAGCTGAAGCTAATAATGTTCAAGGCATTCCCTGCCTGATTATTTTCAAGAATGGAGCTGAAGAGACAAGAATTGTCGGCTTTGCCCCAAAAGCTGTGATGAAAGTCAAGATTAAATCAGCTCTTGAAAGCATCAAATAATATTATGAATAAATATTATTAATAAAATGGATATAACGTGCGGTAAGCTGGATATAAAGGATATTATTGCATGCAGTCTTTCGTTAAAGAAGTCAGAATACAGAATATTTGAATTGCTTATAAAGTCAAGATCAAATCTTACAATCCAGCAATTATCTGAACAATTAAGCCTTGACAGGACAACAATCCAAAAGATCCTTAAAACATTGACTAATAAAGGCTTGATCCAGAGATTCCAGCAGAATCTTGAAAATGGAGGATACATATTTAATTATAAGATTAAGGACAAGAATTCTGTTAAAAATCATATCAAGGATTCATTAAGGCAATGGTCTGAATCAGCAATAAAACAGATAGATAATTGCTAACTATCTGTATTCAGACCCTTTCTTCAATGATGCGACAAATTCATTGAATTCTGTTTCTACATCATGCTTTGGCGTGTATTCTATTAAGGATTTTTTTATAATGTTATAGAACTGGTTGTACATACTCTTTATCTTTTCTTTCAATTCAGTAGTATCTGCAGTCTTCATCATGTTTCTATATTTAATATTAAGTCCCCTTCTATTGAATGTTGTAGGATCTGAAACATACTCCATTCCAAAAAAATCGTAGAAATCATTCACAGCGAATTCAATGCTCATGCTATAAGGACTAATCGCAAATTTATAAAGTTTTATACTCTTCAGGCAATTCATTCAATTCAACCAATCTATTAATAAGAAACTCTCTTAATTCTTCAGGCCAGTTTTCTTTTATCTCTTTCTTGAATGTATGCAATGCTTCAATAAAATCCTGCCTTATGTTTTTTGACCCATCAATTATTTCAACAATATGCTCTCTTATTGGAAATGGCACTTTCTTAAGATTCCAAGCCTGTTTTTTCAAATTATCTTTGAATTCATTTTTCTCCTGTTGTTTTTCCTCTTCCTGGTTTTTCCAGAATTCATCATAAGTAAAACTCACATCAGTCTTTATTATTTCTGGCTTTTTGCCTTGCTTTAATGATATCTTTGCCCTCACCATATCATGCATTCTTCTTAAAAACTGAATTTTATCATCCATTTTCATGATGTCAGTATATCCCATTGTTACGAGATTAAATGAAAACGGACTAGGCATCTCTGTGCTTAATTCTTCTATCTTTATTCTCCCTGATTCAATCTGTTGCATGACAATCTCTGCATTCCTTATATCCATCAGATCTTCCAGAACCTCTCTTTTTGCTTCTTTCAATATCGGAAAATCTTCTGAGATCCTTCTAACACTATTTATTAGCAATCTTGATGATAATTGTTGTCTGCCTGCACTTTTTCTTTTTCCCATGTATATTCTTAGTATCATTAATGATCTTGTTGCGCAATGCCTGAATCTCCTGCTTAAGACCTCTGTTTTATCTAATGATAATTCAGCAATCTTTCTTAAATCAGTGCTTTTAATTAATTTAAACGCCTTTGATGCCTGGATGTTTTGGTCTGTTAAAATATAGAATCCATTATCATTAATGTTTATCTCAACATCCTTATGCTGGATTTTGCTTATAACATATCCAAGGACTCTTGACAAAACATCATTAACTCTTCTTCCGAATAATGTATGGAATAAAATGTATTTGTTTCTTTCATCACTAAAATATTCTATCAAGATCTTCTTGTCATGAGGGATCTTGCTGAAATCATATTGCTCATTGAAATATTCATAGATTGCATTAGCACCATATTCATCAACATAAAGGTATTTATGAAGAAAATCCATTATCTCCTGTTTTGAAGAATTTTTTTCAAAATATTCATTCATATAACGCCGAAATTTCTGTATCTCTAGGCTAAGATCAAATGACAAAGGAAGGGTTTCTGAAAACCATGATGGGACAGTCGGGGGCCTATTTATAGATGCTTTAACAAATGCAGTCATGCCTTGTGCATATAAAAACTCATAAGTATTTCCTCCCAGAACAAAAACATCATTTTTCTTTAATCTTTCAAGAAAATTCTCATCAATCTTTCCAATGTAAGAGCCTTTATCATCAAGAGCTTTTGATCCTTGAAGTTTTACTTTAATGAATGATTCATCAGGGATTGTCCCAACATTAGTCATGTATATTACTCTTGCGAGTTTTCCTTTCTTGCCAATCATTCCTGTATCTTCATCAAACCATATTTTTGCATATACATTCCTGTCTTCTAATGAGACAAATTGGCCATTAAGATATCTCAATATCTCTATAAAATCCTGTTTCTTAAGATTTCTATAAGGATAAGATCTTCTGATAATGTCATAAATGATATCAATATGTCTTGATTCTTCTATGCTCATCCCAAAAATCTCTTGAGCTAAGACATCTAATGGATTTTCAGGAATATCAATTTTATCTATCTTTTTTTCTATAGCTGCTTTCAACAATACAGAACATTCAACTAAATCATCTCTATCCTGAACAATAATCCTTCCTTTGCTGATATCATGAAGTTTATGCCCTGATCTTCCGATTCTTTGCAATGCTCTTGCAACACTCTTCGGGCTTCCTAATAATATTACAAGATCAATATATCCTATGTCAATACCTAATTCTAGGCTTGTTGATGATACAACACATTTTAGTTTTCCATCTTTTAACCTATTCTCAATATTCAGCCTATGGTCTTTGCTTAATGATGAATGATGTGCTCCAATATAGGATTTTGATTCAAGCTCTTTGAAGTCTTCAATATCCTTCATGTCTTTTGCTTCTTTAACATCATCACCTTCATTTAATTTAACATAATTTCTTGGAAACCTGTCTTTAAGATGATGCACAATCCTTTCAGTAGCAGCTCTTGTATTTGTAAAGATTAATGTTGTTTTATGATTCTGGATTAATCTATCTAAGAGTTTATATGTCTCATCATGTGTTTTTTTGAAATCAGATTCAATAAGATTAGGCACAGGACTTAAGACCTTTAAATCAAGCTTTTTAATATTCTGGACATCAATGATCTTGCAGTCTCTAGACTTTTCAAGATTATAATCCTCCATTCCAACTAAAAAGGACGCTATTTTATCTAATGGAGAGACTGTTGCGCTTAATCCTATTCTTGTTGGAGACTTTTTTGTCAGATATTGCAGTCTTTCAAGGCATAATGCTAATTGAGTGCCTCTTTTGCTTGAGGCAATTGCATGTATTTCATCAATAATGACCCATTCAGTATCAAGAAATTTTTCCCTGAGTTTAGGGCTTGTCAGCATTATTGCAAATGATTCTGGAGTTGTAATGATGATATGAGGTGTTTTTTTAAGCATTGAGGCTTTTTCAGAGGTTGATGTATCGCCTGTTCTTATTGCAACTTTAATATTGATCTTTTCTGATGATCCTTTAAACTTATTTTCTGCTAATTCACTTATTTCTTTTAATGGCTCATTAAGGTTTTTTTCAATATCATTAGCCAAAGCCTTTAATGGGCTTATGTAGATGCAATATACTTTGTTTTCCAATAGATCCTTGCCTGATAGTCTTATAAGCTCGTTTAGAATAGTCATGAATGCTGATAATGTCTTTCCAGATCCTGTAGGCGAGGAGATTAATGTATTCTGCTTATTATGGATATTCATTATAGAATAAGTTTGTGGAGGTGAAAAGGTCTTGAATTTATTTACAAACCATTCTTTGACTATGGGTGTAAGTACTTGAAATGTCTCTTCATCTGAATATGGTTTGGACATGAACTCTACGGACATTGCGACACCTTTTACAAAAAGCTGTGCCAAAAGTGAGCGACATTTTACTGCGTAAAAGTCCCTCGGTTAATAATGCTGACATAGCGCTACCTACATGCGTATAGAATAAAGAAGCTGTTTAAATATCTTATGGGTCAATGTCCAGTGAAGATGATGTGATCGTTGTTATGCCTTATTTAATTTTTCATCAGATAATAAGTCTATGCTGTCAATATCACAGTAATCTTTCATTTCCATTATACCATATCTATTGATACACCACATTCTGATCACCCCTCAGTATAAAAGAGATACTACGTGTATTTAAATATTGAAAGATAAGCCTGCAAAAATAGCTAACTTCAGAATTAATGATCTATTCGTTTCTTAATGCATGACATGTTAATCCAGGATTCTTATTATAATAGTCCTGATGATATTCTTCTGCTGGATAGAATTCTTTGAATTCAACTATTTCTGTTGCAGCAGGATTAGGAAAGATATTTTTCTCATCAAATTCCTTCTTTGATTGTTCTGCAATGATTCTTTGCTGTTCATTATGATAGAATATTGCTGACCTATACTGACTGCCAATATTAGGGACTTGCTTGTTTAATTGTGTCGGATCATGAAGTCTCCAGAAATAATCCAACAATTCCCTATAGCTAATGACTTTCGGATCAAAAATCACTTGAACTGCTTCTGCATGTCCTGTTTTTCCTGTACTTACCTGCTTATATGTAGGATTTTTTGTTGTTCCACCGGTATATCCTGATGTTGCATCAATCACTCCAGGAATTTCTTCAAGAAGTTTCTCTACACCCCAGAAACACCCTCCTGCCAATGTTGCAGTCTCATAATGGAATAATGTTTTGTAATTGCTGTATCCTTCTTTATCTAAATCCTGATAAGGAATGAATTTTAATGATGCAGAATTTATGCAATATCTTAAACCATTGTTTGGACCATCATCAAAGACATGCCCTAAATGAGAGGCATTTGTCCTGACTTCAATTCTTTGCATTCCAAATGTTGTATCAGGTTTTTCCTCTATTGAAGCATTTTCAATAGGTTTTGTGAAGCTAGGCCATCCTGTTCCTGAATCAAACTTATCAAGACTTGTGAATAAAGCCTCTCCTGTATTTACATCAACATAAATCCCTGGCTTGTGATTATCCCAGTATTCATTATTAAACGCAGGTTCTGTACCGCATTGCTTTGTCACATATTCAGTCATGTTGTTTTTAATCTGATCATTCTTAGCCATATATACACCTGTACATCCAGAAAGTAATACTAATATCGATATTATCAGATATTTCATTAAAAGAACATAAGCTGCTCATTTAATGTTTTAATAACCAAACCGTTACCGTATCTTTCTACTTTTATGGCTTGAGGTTGGTTATACCACATTAATGGCAATACTAATAATGGTTTTCCAGCACGAATTCCATTTGTAACAGTGCCTAGTCCTCCCTGAGTTATGAGAACATCCATTTCAGGTAGCATCTTTTTATCATCGCAAAAATCGTATATTATGACACTTTCTTTGGCAGGTATATCGGGTATTATATTTCCTCTTGTCATGTGAAGAGTAATATTGTGGGTTTTAGCCAAATTTATTACTGCATCAACTTGGTATTGGTCCCAGAATATAGTTCCAGACGAGTAAAATATGTTTAATTTGTCATTTCTGGTCGGATTTTGTAATGGGAACGGATCTGAACCTACATGAGTTATATTTGGCTCACGCATTTCCTTATCAAAATCAGGTGTACTATACACTATATTCAGCCATGGCGAGTTCTGAACTAGCGGAAGTTTATAGCCGTCTTTTATTCCATGACGTTCAGTCACAGCAGAAAATTCTTTCACGAATCTATCTATTGCTGCATGATTGTCATTCTCAACTCTTCCTTCGGGTTGATAATTATAAGGGCCTAGTACAGCATATGGTATTCCTGTTTTTATACTTATCAGTGGACCCGTCTTGCATAACGGATCAGATAATATTATATCTGTCTTATTTTCTTTAATTAAATTTAAACTATTAAGATACGTTTTCTCAATATTTTTTGTATCAAAGAAATTATGAAACTGATGATATGCTAAAGTATCTTCTATAGTTTCAGTCGATTGTCTGGGACGAAAATATTCGAGACCGACATCTTTAAAGATTAAACCGTTATTCTCTACATATTCTTTTATATTCGCTCCCGATAGGACTCGAATTGTATGTCCTCGGGAATTAAGCTCTTTTAATGTTTCTAGAACACCACCCCAATCTAAATGACTATATCCTGCAAAGCATACGTAATCAATATTGAGTGATTTCATAACTACTAGAAAAGAGCAATTATTTATAAATCTTTCTTCGTACTCCGTAAATTTTCCGTAGCAGAACAGAAATATTAATAAAATGCTTTGATTTGCTAGAATTATGACAAAGATAACTGTTACCGCATTTATATTTCATGATGATAGATTGCTTCTAGTTTTTCATAAAAAATTGCAACGTTGGATGCATGTTGGTGGACATGTCGAAGAGAATGAATTATTTGATGAAGCACTAAAAAGAGAAATCAAAGAAGAAGTAGGTTTAAACGTCGAGATTATCGATGCGCATTCTTTAGGCATATCTTATAATAGAAAATTAGCTACTCCCATATTTGTTCAAGGAAATGAAAAGAGTGGTAAGAAAGACATATCTATAGATTATGTTTGTAAAGTTATAGGAACTTCATCAGTAAGACTTCAAAGTGAAGAACTTGAAGATTACAAATGGGTGAGTATGCCCGAACTTGAATCAATAAATACCTTCCCATTGCTTAAACAACTGGCAAAAGAAGCATTCAAAATGTATAGGTTTAGTCAGAAAATGTGATTTCTATTTTTACTTAGTACTTGAATAAGGTTCGAGTCTTGCAATAAATCACTAAAAATTAAGATTTCCATCTCTTTGGCTTTATTGTCCGTGTGTCTGGGCGGAGCCATTATAAATCTAAAAATCAGGATTAATAAGAATCTCAATAAGTTTATTCAATCTTCAATGCCCGCATTATCTTATCAAGCTTTCTATTGATCTTTTCTAGATCTTCAGAAGAGGATGTGTTTCTGGATTCGGGTCTATCATTATATTTTCCTCTTGATTCAGAACGATTAAAACTGTTGGAACCTCTATTTGATTCAAATGAACTATTCTCTCTAAAACAACTCCTGCAGTAAATTGGCTTGTTGCCAGTTGGTTTGAATGGAACATCACATGGCCTGCCGCATTTATCACATGTTGCATGATGTAATTGAAATCCTCCATCTTTGCTGCCTAGATCACGTCTATTACGTCCCTTTTCAGACGAATCTCCGCGAAATTCTCTTTTCCCAGACCTATCAGAATCCTTTCTGTCAAACTTTGATCTCTTATTAAATGGTCTCATTATTGTTTCAGTTAAAGAATAAGTATAAAATAAAAAGAATCTTATTCTGTGTCTTCTTCAGTAGTGTCTTCTGAACTTTCTTCTACAGATTCTGTGCTTCCTTCTGCAGCACCCGCTTTCCTTACATTGACTGCTTTTAATCCGCGGTCACCTTGCTCTGAATCAAACTCTACTGCATCATTCTCTGCTAAACTTGTACCTTCTTTCAGGCCTGATGAATGAACAAAATATTCTTTTCCATCATCGCCAGCTATAAATCCAAAATGTTTTCCTTCGTTATAAAATTTTACTTTTCCTTTCATTTTTACTCCTAATATTTTTCTTGATCAGAATTCGCAATATAAAACTGCCTCTGATTCATATAGATATAGCCATCGGTTTTTAAATATGATGGTTAATGATGCTCTTCAGCTTCATCTGCCTCTGCCTTTGTCTTATGGATTGTTCCTGGCGGATGTTCTGGCGGAGTATAGATTGTATATAGTTTCAGGCCTGTATCTTCATTGTTGATTACATTATGTTCTGCACCTGCATTAACGATGACTGTCTCATCAGGATTAGCAACTGTCTTCTTTCTATCAATAACAAACAGTGCTTTACCCTCCTCAACCCTAAAGAATTGATCGACATTATCATGCACTTCCTTACCTATTTCTTCTCCAGGCTTTAATGACATAACAACTAATTGCATATGCTCTCCTGTAAATAATACTTTCCTGGAATTCTCATTATCTAATGTTTCCTTTTCTATATTGCCATAATACATGCTATCATCCAATATCGAAACAGCTATTATGTTTATAAATTTTCTTTAATAATGAAAGACAAAAATAATAAATAATAATTGATTTGTCTTCCAGTACATAAAAATTTTAAAGAAATTTTTAGTACAGAAAATTCAAAGAATTTTCTTGTATTTTAGAAAACGAATAGTATGCAATAATTATTTCATTTTCAAAATATCGATAAATTTAAAAACAATATATCCTGTGCTATATTAAATTGGGGTGATTTATATGTGGGAGATAATTTTATTGATAATTGTTGTTCTATATTTATTGATGGGCATTAGGGTTATTGACCAGTATGAGAAGGCAATAACATTTACTTTAGGAAAATATACTGGAACTAAAGAGCCTGGACTAAGGTTTGTATTTATAATAATACAGAGATTGGAAAGGGTTGACATGAGAGTAAGAGCCTTAGATATTGAAAAACAGCAAGTCATGACCAAAGATAATGTTCCAGTTGATGTAAATGGAGTCATATTTTTTAAGGTTAACAAGGCAGAGGACGCAATAATTAAAGTACAGCATTTTGAGTATGCTATTGCAAAACATGCACAGACAGCATTAAGAGATGTATGCGGTTCAATGACTCTGGATACAGTATTGACAGAAAGACAAAAGATCGGTGATGAAATAAGAGAAATTGTTGACAAGGAGACAGACCAATGGGGATTAGATGTTTCTGTGATTAAATTGCAGGACATTGAAGTTCCAGATGATTTAAAGAGAATAATGTCTAGACAGGCAGCTGCAGAAAGAGAGAAGAGAGCAAACATCATCAAATCAGAGGGAGACAGGGATGCAGCTAAGAATCTTGCAGCAGCAGCAGATACAATGTCAAAGAGCAAAGGGGCAATGCAGTTAAGAACTCTTCAAACATTAGACGGCCTAGGACCTACAGCTTCGAACACTGTTGTTATGGCATTACCTGTTGAAGTAATGGAATTCTTCCAAAATGTTGCAAAGAAGAAATAGTTTTTTTAATTATTTTTAATTAATATTTTAGAGTAATCTTTAATAGTGTAATTTTTCTCAATGTTTTCTTCTATCAATTTTCTTTTGTATTCTAAATTTTTTGAGGAATTTACGATTTTATAATTAAGCTTATTAGCCTGTTCATGAACTTCTTTAATAAATTTAATTAAGTATTCCATACCGCTTTCAAGAGTTATTAATCTCATTTCTTGTGCTAATATTGCATCACTAAGTTTTGAGAATTCATCCCAAAATGGGTCTTCCAAACCAAATAATGTCATTTTTTCAATAGGTTTCCCATTTAGTTTTTTTATTGATTTATATCTATTATAGATGTTTTTTATACGTCAGAAATACCACTCATCTATGATGAGTGGAAAAGCCATGCTTATCCTTCTGATATACATGGACTGGTATTTCTGATCGTGATCAAGAACAAGCATGATTGCTAGCAATCATGCCACCGGTCTTTGACCGGTGGTTCTTGACATTATCCTGTTCAGCATTTCTAATTAAAATATGCCATTTATCAGCGATTTTAAAGGGAAGAATATGTAAACCATAAGTGATTCCTAAAAATGTCGAATCTGAAAACGTATTTCCATAATAGAATTCTAATCTAACATTTTCCCACATAACTGCTGAAGAATGCGCATATTTATATTTTTCATCTGCGTGTCTATAGTGCAATCGTTCAGTAAATATTATTTTGTTTATATTTTTTTCAAACCCGAATAAACCTATTTCTTTAGAAAATATCTCTTTAATTTCTTTAAATTTTTCTTCAGATTCACTATCAAATGCTTTTATTAAATTATTTTCTTTGTCTGTTTTTTGGTGTCTTTGTGAAGGCAATAGGAGATATTCTTTTTCACTATCTGAATATTCATTAATTATATCATTAATTATTTTACTATTCTTGGATGTCACATAAGTGAGAATAATCAAGGATTTATAAATTTTACAATTGAGTAGGCTTATCTTCTTTGATATACTCTTATCAACTTTCTACAATAATTATAATCTAGTCATACACATTTTCTTTTTACACTACTTTATATAATACCTATTATTCCATTATATTATGCCGAACTTTTGGAATATAGTCAATAAAGTGATAAATGATGCAGATATATTGTTGATGATATTAGATGCACGAATGGTACAAGAAACAAGGCATATAGAATTAGAGGGTAAGATACGAAAAAAAGAAAAACCATTGATTTATGTGCTTAATAAGTCAGACTTGGCAGATAAGCATGTTCTTGAACAATATAAACAAAAAATCCCTAATTCTGTATTCATATCAGCAAAACAACATAAAGGAACAATTAAATTAAGAGAAAAGATAATGATTATAGCATCAAGATTGGGCAAGGAAAATGTAAAAGTCGGCATTCTAGGATACCCGAATGTCGGCAAATCATCAGTCATTAATGCGTTAAAAGGCCGTGCAGCAGCAAAGACTAGCAGCATTAGCGGATACACTAAGGGATTGCAGAAGATAAAATCTGGAAGAATAATGCTTCTTGATACACCAGGAGTTATTCCATACAAAGAAAGAAATATCTTAAAACATAACATGATTGGAACAATTGATTATAGTAAAGAAAAAGATCCTGATATTATTGTGATGATGTTAATGAATGAATTCCCCAGACTTATAGAAAAATATTATGATGTTAATGTTCATTCTGATAAAGAAAAAACCTTAGAATCAATAGCAAAGAAAAAGAAGATGTTATCAAAAGGATCAGAACTAGACATCAAAAGAACATCAACAATGATCCTAAAAGACTGGCAGACAGGAAAGATGAAGATGAGAAAATCATAATTCCAAACTCTCAATTATCAATCTAGAATCAAATTCTTTAAGGTCATCATATGTTTGTCCTGTGCCTAAGTAGATTATTGGTTTCTGTGTAACGTAGCTCACTGATATTGCTGCCCCGCCTTTTTCATCAACATCTGCCTTAGCCAAAATAATAGCATCAATGCCTACTGCTTTATCAAATTCTTTTGCCTGCTCAACACAATCATTTCCAGTAATGCTTTCTCCTACAAAGATCTTAATGTCAGGCTTGCATACTCTTACTACCTTCTTTAACTCTTCCATTAGATTAGTGTTAGAATGTAATCTTCCTGCTGTATCAATAATAACAACATCCATCTGTTTTGCCTCTGCGTATTTTATTGCATCAAATGCAACTGCTGCAGGATCAGAATTATAATCATGCTTAATTAATTTAGTGTTCAATCGTGTTGCATGCTCTTCAAGCTGTTGTATTGCTGCTGCCCTGAATGTATCAGAAGCTGCTAACACTACTTTAAGATTTTTCTTCTGGAACATACTTGTCAATTTAGCTATTGAAGTTGTTTTTCCGGATCCATTGACTCCAATTACAGCAATAATATATGGCTTTTTTTTCTTTAATTCATGCATTAAGTCAATCTTCTCTATATCAAATAATTCAACAATAGAATCCTTTAGTCTTTTTAATATCAATTCCTCAACGCCTTTTCTGTTGATTTTTCCTGACATTAATTCCTTCTTCATGTCATTCTTTATCTTTTCAATAACCTCGACTGCAACATTATTCTCAAGCATCACTACCTCAAGTTCCCAGAATAATTCCTCAAATCTCTCCTCAGAAAGATTAAATTTTGTGAATGTTTCAGTGATCTTTGAAAAAAATCCCTCTTTCTCTTCTAGATATGGATGCCCAATTTTCTCAGCAACTGCTTCTTCAAGCACTTCTTTCTTTGTTTCAATCTTTGCTTCTTCTTTAACTTCAATTTTAGGTGCCTGAATTTTTATCTCAGGTTCTTTATGCAATTCAGGCTTTTTTTCATGAATTTTTACTTTTGGCTTCTCTTCTGCAATCTCTTCGTGTTTTTCAAGCTCTTCAAGCAATTCTTCTTTCTCTTCAATGATATCTTCTCGATCTTTTTTTCCAAAAATCTTTTGAAAGAATCCTCTTTTCTCTTCTCGCTTTTCTATTATCTTTTCTTCAACTACTGATTCCTTCTCGACTTCCTTAGTGAATTTTCCTACTGCTTTCTTTAATTTGTCTTTTAAAAACCCGAACATTTTATTCCTGAAGTTTTTTCAGCATATCATCAAGCTGTTTTTCCAATTGTTTCTTATAATCATTGATTTCAGAGAACTGTTTTTGCATCATCTCAATACTTTGATTAATGGTTTTTTCCACAACGACATTATTCCCAACATTTATGCTTAAATTTTGTGTGTCAGAGATTGTTCCTTTTACAAATATCCCGTTTGCTACAGGAAACAGGATCTCTGCATTATTATTCAGTGATTTCAATTCCATCAATGCTTCAATTGTATGTGCAACCTCATTTAATTGGCTATTAATGCTTTCAATTATTTTTTGCATCTGTTCTATCTGAAATTCAGCTGCTTGTATTTCTTGTTCATTCATTTTAATTAAACAACTCACTTACTGACTTATCATTATGGATATTTATTATAACATGTGAAAGGAACTTGGCCATGCTTAAAACCTTTATCTTTTTTGTCTCTTGGCTCAATCGTATTGTATCAGTTATGATTATTTGCTTTGCAGCACTTGATTCAAGTATATCAATTGCATTCCCTGAGAATACTCCATGAGTTGCCAATACATAAACTTCATTTGTTGATTGTGAAAGCCTTTCAACAGCCTTTACAATGCTATTTCCTGTATCTATTATATCATCAAAAATTATTGCTGTTTTTCCTTCAACATCACCTACAATATTATATATGTCAGATTCATTATGAGCGCTTCTTCTCTTATCAATGATTGCTAATGGGCAATTATTTAATCTTTTTGCTAGCTGCCTTGCCTTTTTTGTTGCACCGACATCAGGAGCGACAACAACAGGATCATTGATAGATAAATCTTTTATGTATTCTGCAAATAATGGTATTGCTGAGACTTCATCTACAGGAATATTGAAAAATCCTTGAATTTGTGGAACATGCAAATCAACAACTAAAACTCTGCTGGCTCCTGCAATGCTTAAAAGATCTGCAACTAATTTAGCTGTTATAGGCTCTCTAGGATCTGATTTCCTATCCTGGCGTGCATAGCCGTAATATGGAATTACTGCTGTTATTCTTCCTGCTGAAGCACGCTTCAGTGCATCAATGATTATCAATAATTCCATAAGATTATCATTAACAGGATTGCTCACGCTCTGGATAACAAAGACATCATCTCCTCTGATATTCTCTGATATTTGTACATAAATCTCTCCATCCCTAAATCTTTTCAAAATGTTTTTTGTTAAAGGCATGCCTAATAACGATGCAATGTCAGATGCTAATTTAATATTTGAGGATCCTGATATAAGCTTAAGATTCATTTTTTCATCAAAGCCTCTTCTGCATTCATTATCTCTGGACCACCAGACATGTCACCAATGACAAATCCCTTATCATTGCATAATATCCCTGATCCTACAAATGGATTACCCATATTAACAGTTCCAGTTGTAATATTCAATTTAAGTATCTTTGTTAATTCATCAGCTTCATCCTCTAGAATCTCATGATGACACAGTATGCCTCTTTTGTTATGAACAGCAAGACTTCCAAGATTATTAAGCCTAGCAATCCTGGCTTTATATGTTTTGACTTTAAGGTTATCTTTAATGAATTTAAGGTCCCTTTCACCATACTCATTGCTTAAGATACATGCATCATCTGTACAGATCATGTTATTGCCAAGACATGTTAGTTTAGTATCCATTACCTTATATTTTATCTTGTGCTTGTCTAATATCTCAAGTTCTTGGCTAAACGCTATTTTTGGGACAATAAGGCACTTATTATTTCCATTTAGAAGAACCCCTAATAATGATGTTCCTGCAATAGTCATTGGTATTACTTTAACATCTAAAGCTTCTGATATTGATTTATAGAATTTTTCCGGTACTTCTCTGCCTATTAAACAGTATTTTGATGTAGCAAATCCATATAATCCCACATTTGGATTGCTATTAAAGTTTGTAACAAGTATTTTCTGACGTTTTTGCATGATAAAAGGAAAAGAAGTATGTTTATAAATTTAATTGTCATTATATTCTGGTTTGCTAAGCTTAACACCAATAGTATCAAAATGTTTTTCTTGCTCTAAATCAATCTTTCTTTGGGTGTCAAGATGCAATAATGGAACAAAAGTAAGTACTTTGTCCTTTTTTGCATCACTTAATACTAATTCATCAAATGTGAGGACTTTATCCTTGGTCTTTTTATAGTGCTTCTGCACCTTATCATAAACCATCTGCATGCTCTTGCCTAAATCATACTTTTTTTCAGGAATCTTCATTTCAATCTTTTTTGCATTAAATTTATTTTTGTTTCTCTTAACCTCAACTTCTAATGCTTTTTCTAATGCATTAACAAGATCATAAACAGAAATTTTTCTTAATCTAGGTTGAGGAGATTTAGGGAATATCTGAGGTTTATCAGTATAGGATATAGGTGTATTTTCTTCAGCCATTAAGTTCTCTTCAGTAGCATTCATCATATCATCAAAATTAGGGATATCCTGCTCAATCAATATGTCAGATTTCATCTTAAGCAGTATTGCTGAAGCTAAAACCATTTTTCCTGAGATCCTGAAATCAAGCTCTTTAAGCTTTTGCATCATCTCAAGAAACTTTTGAGACAATAAAGAAACATCAATATCCCAGGGATCCATATGCTCATCCTCAATAAGCTTATAGATAATATCCTTCCAGCTTAATTCATCCTCAAAAAACAACAGGTTAAAGATCCTTGCATTTGTCTCATCCTTTGCCTGCTTTTTTCTCTCTTTCTCTTTTTTTTCCTGCTCTGAAAGCTTTTTAGCCATAATATAAACCTTTAAAGAATGAATATATAAATATTATTGTTAATTTAAACTATTTCCTGGCATTTCTCTTTCTCTTCTCTTTCTTGATTCTCTTTCTCTGCCACTTCCATCTCATCTGTTTCTTTTTCTTCCAACGTCTTGAGCTTCTCTTCAAATTAGACTTCACACAATGTTATTGTGCTATGTTAACCTCCGTATTGTTTTATTTAATAAGAGACTAAAGGTTTGTTTTTAAAGTTAATCCTTTTTACAGTATCTCCGATTGAGTTTCTTTGAAATCTTTGTTTGTTATTGTTAGTTCTGTTTTTCGTGTTTTTTCTTAGGATTCTTTCTTTCTGTTTTCACCCCACTTTTTCTTTATCGTCTATAAACATCCTTTGAAAGTTTATAGCTATCGCTATGTCACATTTCATTCAAAAAATATTTTCTTCTCGACGACTTCGGTTTCGGATAATAATATTACGAATTTTTTGAATGAAACTTTAAATTTTTGTGTGGCTGACCACACAAAAAATATTAGCAACGCTATCATGAAATAGAATAGCCTAACTTCAGGTCTTACACTCTTGCTCTTTATTCTCGCTTCATCCTGCACTCTGAAGTCTGTTTCTATATTCCATCGTACACGATATGCTTTG
>Ga0209212_1002791_pt1 | contig 24128 bp, 27 predicted proteins | sample RifGroC2_FD_183996 | JGI IMG/M metagenome (GOLD analysis project Ga0209212, IMG submission 183996) | Groundwater microbial communities from Rifle, Colorado, USA - Groundwater C2 (SPAdes) (version 2) | ecosystem: Environmental > Aquatic > Deep subsurface > Groundwater | place: Rifle, Colorado... | reverse complement strand
TACTCGTTGTCGACGATGAGGAAGGTATCCGCGAGTCCCTCAAACTCATCCTGGGCGACCACTACGACATCATCCTCACCGACAGCGGCGAGCAGGCCCTGCGGTTGGTCGAGGGCGACCCGGCCATCGGGCTGGTTTTGATGGACATCAAGATGCCCAAGGTCGACGGGCTGGACGTCCTTAAGGAGATGAAGGCCAAGCGCCCCAGCCTGAAGGTGATCATGGTGACCGGCTACAAAGCGGTCGAAACCGCCAGCGAAGCCGCGCGCCTGGGCGCCAGCGGCTATATCATCAAACCTTTTAAGTCTGACGAAATCCTCAATACGGTCAAACGCAACCTGGCTTGATATCACGCGAAAACATGATATACTTGTTATGTACAGAATTCTGTACATAACGAAAGGAAAGGAAAATGGCGGCCATCATATTATCTATCACCGAAGTCCGGGACAAGTTCCTCCCTCTTATCCGCGAGGCCAAGGAACTCCTCGAGGAGATCATTATCACCAAAAACGGCAAGCCGGAAGCGGTCCTCATAAGCTACGAAGAGTATGAGAGCTGGCTGGAAACACTGGAGATCACCAAAGACGATGAGCTGATGGCGGGAATCCGCGAGGCTAAAGCCGACATCAAGGCTGGGCGCCTCTACACCAAAGAAGAAGTGTTCGGCGCCGGAAGAAAAGCGAAACACGGGGCGAAGCAAAAATGACAACATATCGTCTTCTCCTGGCCAAGCGCGCCAAAAAAGATGTCGCGCAACTTTCCGGCCACCTCAAGATGCGGATATCCGTCGCTCTGGACAAAATTGCAGAGAACCCTTTTCTCGGTAAACCTTTAAAAGGAGAACTCCATGGGCTTCACTCGTACCGCGTGGGACAGCACCGGATCATTTATCAGATCCACGCGCGGGAAATCCTGGTCATCATTCTTAAGGTCGGCCACCGGAGAGAAGTTTATCGGCAACAATAAACTGATATGAAACGACATCGACATGGAGCCCCACGGGCTAAAGCCCGTGGTACCCGGGTTACCCCGACTCGTAAGATATGGCGAAATTCTCTTTTCATTTGCCTTTTCTAAATATGAAGTAGACAAATGAAAAGACAATTTCGTCACACTCGTCGGGGTTATCCGCCGACATGCTGTTGGGGCGGAATCCACCGAAGCGCCACGGCTTTTTACCGCATTCATCCACGGCTTAAAAAGCCGTGGTATTCTGCGAAGGCGGATAATCATCCTGTTTTGGAGCCTTGCATTGCCGCGGAACTGATCCACCCCTCCTATATCAGCCTGGGAAAAGCCGACCGGGAGGCCATCCGAAACGACGTTAAAAATTTTCCGGAAAACCCGAAAGACCAGGACGCCCTGAACATGGAAAACCTCCGCGCGCCGCTTCCGCGCTAACGACGGCGGAGAAAAATGTGAAGGAACAACCTTTACCATCGAACTGTCGATAAAATCATGCCCCATCTAAGCCTATTCACAATATCTGGGATATTGTTAACATTAACATCCCTTCCATCATTGATTTTGGTTCTTGTCAATGCATCGACCAAGGCGATAAAAGTTTATTCCCTTGAACTGATTTGCGTCTTAGGTTGGGGGATTGGTTCGATATTTATGGGGATGAAACTAAACGAGGCGGATATTCTACAAATTACCAAAATATCTTTTCCGTTTGCAATCCTAATACCGGTATTTTTTCTGCATGTTGTCTTTTTGGCAACTAAAGGTAGAGGCCTCTTTATTCTTTATTTCGCTTATATGCAGGCTTTTGTTTATACACTCCTAATCCTGCGAGGTGATTTGTTTGCTTCAACTAAAATATTATTTAATTCGATAACCTATCCCCAAGGCAATACGATTTTCCTTTCTTCATTTGTTTTATGGATTATCAATGTTTCAATTGCACACTATAAACTGGCTCAATACTACAAAATTGCAAACGACCGGGAAAAAACTCAAATAAAAATCTTATTCCTTGGCATTCCAATTGGGTTCGGAGGAGGGCTCTTCAATTTTTTGCCTGCATTAGGGATAAACACCTATCCTTCAGGAAACTTCTTTATTTCAATTTATTTCATAATAGCTACCTATGCCATTTTAAAACGTCAATTTCTTGACATAGAGCTCGTCATAAAGAAAGGCGTCATCTACTCAACACTCATAACCCTGATATCACTACTCTATCTTCTAACGGTCTTTCTTTTAGAAAAGTTTGCCCAAGAAATATTTGGATACCGCTCTTTGGTTATCAGTATCTGTACCGCCTTCGGGCTAGGATCAATCTTCGTCCCCCTGCGTCATCGCATCCAGCAATTTGTCGATCGCTATTTTTTCAAGGGCACACAACAAGAAATCGTTCAGCAGAATGAACAACTGCGCCAGGAGGTCGCGCAATCGGACAAATACAAGACCCTCTTCACGCTGGCCAGCGGAGTCGCGCACGAGATCAAGAATCCGCTCACCTCCATCAAAACGTTCTGCGAATATCTGCCGCGAAAACTCGATGACAAGGCATTCCTCCTGAAATTCTCCGACCTTGTCGGCCGCGAAGTCGACCGTATCGACGGGATGGTCCACGAACTGCTCGATTACAGCAAACCTGCTCCGCTCGCGTTGAAGAAAATAGACGTTAACAAGCTCATACAGGACACGCTCAACACTCTGAATAGCCAATTTATCAAGAATCGCATAGACGTTGTCGTCACAAAGCCACACGGTCACACGTCACCAGCAAAGACCCCTCTGCTTGATATCGATGCAAATCGCATCAAACAGGCGCTGTTAAATGTCCTTTTAAACGCCGTTGAGGCCATGCCCAAGGGAGGGCGATTGACGGTTTCGTCATTCGTCGATCGTACTTCGCACATCGTGACCATCGCCGACACGGGTTCGGGCATCCCGCCGGAAGACCTCAAACATATCTTCGACCCCTTCTTCTCCCGCAAGGACAACGGCACCGGACTGGGACTGGCGATCGTGCAGGGCATCGTGGAACAGCATAAAGGGAAGATCAAGATTGAGAGTAAGGTGGGGATCGGAACGACAGTCGTGCTGGAATTCCCGTTAGAACACGAAAATTGATTACAATTGTAGGGGCGGGCCTTGTGCCCGCCCGTTATAAACAGGCACCCACAAGGGGTGCCCCTACAACAATCGTCCTAGATTTTCCCGTGTTCATATTTTTCCAGCAGAGTACAACTCCACCATCGCCTTCACGCACACCGGGTTAAATTGCGCCCCCGCGCAGCGTTTGATCTCTTCGATGGCGGTTTCTTTGGTCAGACCTTTTCGATAAGGGCGGTCGGATGTCATGGCATCGAAGGCGTCGGCGACGGCCATGATCGCCGCGGCCATGGGGATCTCTCCGTCTTTAAGGCCGTCGGGATAGCCTCTGCCGTCGAAACGCTCATGATGGTGACGGATCCCGTCGAGACATTCCCGGGGAAGCGCCAGGGGCTTGACGATCTCACTGCCGCGGCCGGGGTGCTCTTTCATGATCTTGTATTCGTCGTCGGTCAGTTTGCCCCGCTTGTTGAGGATCGCCTCGGGGATCGCGATTTTGCCGATGTCGTGCAAGAGCCCGGCGATATAAATGTTCTCAAAAAAATTCTCCGGGAATTGGGCAACGCCCGTCTCCGCCATATGCCGGGCGATGGCGACCGAATATTCCGTGACACGGTCCGTGTGGCCGTGCGTGTAAGCGTCCTTGGCTTCGATGGTCGAACCCAGGACCTCTATCGTCTGCAAAAACAACGCGCGGTTACGGTCGGCCTCGCGCTTGAGGCCTTCGAACAACTGGGCGTTGCGGATGGCCATGGCCACGTCGGATGCCAGCGCCGAGAAAAAATCCAGCTCCTCCTGCTCGAAACGCGAACCCTCGCGCTTCTCCCCCAGAAGAAGGACCGCCATGAGCTTGTGGTGGTAATACGCCGGCACGCAGGCGACGGTGTTGAGCATCTGCATCTGCTCGTGGACGTCGGAAAGCAGTTTCTGGGTGAGCTTGCCGTTGCCGTTGTGGATGACGCCTTCGCGCCAGATCAGGCGGTTGATGTCCTCGGCGACGATAGCGTTGCGGTTGAAGGTCAGCGACCGGAATTCTTTCTGGTTAAAAATGCGGATGACGGGGCTCTCGCTATTAAAACGGGTGAACCCTGCGGGGATTTTCACGCCGAGCTCCCCGCGGGAAATATTGAGGATGTAGGAATCTTTCTGCGGCTCGTAGAGGATCATCCCGGCGTGGCGGATGTGGAGCTTCCTGACGATCATGCGCACGATGAGCTTGATCAGGAGCTTCGGCTCGTGGATCATGATCATGCCCTTGCTGGCGGTCTCAAGTTCCTTCTTATAGTCGATCTTCATAGTCGTAAGGCGTAAGTTATAAGTCGTAAGCTAAGAACTTTTAAAGCAAGATTTACGATAAGATATTTCTTCAAACGTATCAAAATCGTCCTTTCACACATTCAAATTCCTCTTTACTTCTCACTTCTTACTCTTTGCCGCTTACCACTTACGACTTACCACTTACCACTTACGACTGTTACTTCTTCAACTCTGCCAATACAATCTTCTCAAGTTCCTCGAGCACCAGCGGCTTGTGCACGAACCCGCGCACGCCGTAGCTTTGGGCGGCGCTCACGATCTCCTCGTCGTTGACCCCGCTGACCATGATCACTTTTGTTTCGTCCTGCTTGCCGCGCAGTTCCTTGAGGACCTCGACCCCGGTCATCTCCTCCATGCGCACGTCGAGCAGAACAAGGTCAGGCCTTTCCCTGCCGATAATCTCCAACGCCTCTTTCCCGCCGGCGGCGGTCGTCACGTCGATACTGCGCTTGGTAAAGAAACGTTTCGCGAATTCCCGCACGTCCGCTTCGTCATCGACAATGAGCAACTTAGGCATGCTAAAACTCCTTTTCAAGTAAAGACTATCGACAATCGACCATAGACCATCGACCTAACAGTTTTGAGCATTCTCGCGTATTTCATTTTCCGTTCCTGGTCGATAGTCGATGGTCAATAGTCAATGGTCTATTTCTATTCCGCCTATAATGCTATCGGCAACACCAAACGCGTTTGCGAGCCTTTCTGATATTCCGACGTAAATTCAACCTTCCCCCCGTGGTTCTCCTCAATGATCTTGCGCAGGACATAGAGCCCTAGACCGGTGCCTTTTTTACTGGAGAGTTTCGTCGTGAAAAACGGCGTAAAAAGCCTCTTTTGGTCTTTTTCCTTGACGCCCATGCCGTTATCCTTGATAAAAATTTCCAGATGATTGCCTTCTTCCCGGGTGCTGATCTCCAGCCGTCCGCGGTAGCCGGGCTCTTTCATTTCCTCTTTTCTTTGCATCATGGCATCATACGAATTGTCGATCATATTAAAGAAAACTTCCTGGAGCTGGGTGAAGTTGCCGCGGATCTTCGCGACCGAACCGTTAAAATTGCGCGCAATATCGATCTGGCTGATCTTAATCTTGAATTGCGCCATCTCCAGGGCCGCGTCAAGAAGCTTGCCCAGATCGATGGCGGCGAAGCCTTCATCCGTCTTGCGCGAATATTTCAGGAGCCCCTCGACGATCTCCCCGCCGCGCTTGACATTGTCCTGGATCTTCCCCAGGGAGACTTCCATTTCCTCATAAACCTTCTTCGCTTCCGGCGGCAGGTTCTCTTTGGGCTGGAGCTTGATCGTGTCCAGGGCGTCGCTGGCAATAAAGCCCATCGCGTGCAGGCGGTTATTGATCTGGTGAGAGAGCCCGTCAGCCATGGTGCCGATTGTGGCCATCTTCTCGGCCTTCATCAACTGGTCGTGGGTCTTCTTCATGTCCTCATAAAACTGCGCGTTCTCGATGGCCAGCGCCGCCTGGTTGGCAAGGATCGAAAAAACGACGAGATCGTCCTGGCTATACAACTTGCCGGACCTTTTCTTGCCTAAAACAAGAATAGCCAAAAGCTCATTTTCAATGAAGCTGGGGACCAACAAGGCCGCGTCAAGCTTCTCCATGACCTTACCGGCCTCCTCCAATACCTGATCTTTGAAGTCCTGGCCGCGCTGTTTCACTTCATCATAGACAAGCGGTTCCCGGTGCCGTCTTAAATATTGAATAAGCGCGGCATCCGCCGGCATAAAACTCACCCTTTTATCATCCGCCAATGCCCATCCCTGGGATGCCTTTAAAATATACCGTTCCGAAAGTTTATGCGAAAGGTATATCTCGCAATGCTCAATACGCACCGTACGCGTGACAATGTTCACGGTCAATTTTAACAACCGCTTGAGGTCCTTGACCCTCCCCATCCCCAACGATGCCCGGCGCAGTGTCGTCTGATACCGCCGCTGTTCCTGCAAAAGCTTGTCTTCCGCTTTCTTCTGAATAAATAAATAAATCGATGGCCCGACAGTAGCTAAAAGCGTAGAACTAACAAGCGGTGCCATCCACCACATTTCTCCCATTAAACTTTCTAACTGTTCTCGCCAACCAAAAGCAAGAACAAAGGGAATACCTAAAACTAATGAATATACTGCAATAAAAATCGAGGTCCGAGTAAAAGCTAAAGATATGTCTAATAAACGATATCGTATAATTGCGTAGGCAACAATAGAAGTGTATATATTGACAAAAACCCACCCAAATGGATAGAATTCAATACCATAATTAGCAATAAAATCAACCGAACCCAAAGGACCAATACTTAAAGACCAGGCAACATATTTCAATCTCTGAAATTGTATATATTGATTTCTATTCCGATACGTATCTAAAAATAGCAGGACAATCGATCCTGAAATTACAGTACATAAAAAAACCAAAAATAAAGGATGGATAACAGCAGCAGATGGATAATAACCCCAAAAATATTTATAGGTACCACTTATAAACAATTTCGAAAACCATAGGAACCCAGCAAAAATAAAAGATATAAAGTAAGTAAAAAATGCCAAATATTTTAATTGATTTTTGCTCAAAAAAGTTATAACAAAAGCACAAAATGAAGATGGCAAAAAAACAACGCCTGTATAACCGACCATCAAAAGTGAAGCGGCCTTCTCTTCATTTGCCTGTAAATAAGCCAAGCCATAAAAAAACTGCCAAACAAACAAAAAGAAACAAAGCACAAAAAATTTAAAATTAGTTAGGTTGCGCTTATTTTTCAAGAAAATAAACAACCCTAACACGATTAAGAAAAAGGCGCTAATTAATGGGAAAATGCTAAAGATTGGGATAGACATTTTAGGGAAGTATTCGCTTGTTAAGTAAGCGAACCAATTCGGACAAAATCCTCACTTGTGTATTGTCTCTCACCACAAAAAAATGGAGACAAGCTATATCCATGTTTCTTGGCCATTTGATTAATCACTAAAATTTTATCCATGGTGATTTGCCCTCTTCCAATCGAAAAATTCTCAAACTTAGACTCCAATGCCAAAACTATTGTCTCAGCCAAGCAACCATATATAGATTTGAACTTAAAATGTCTCAAAAATTTCTCTTCCTTGATCTCATTGTAATATGGAACACTTACATATCCCCCCTCGAACACTAATATATCATGTCTCGTTTTTGTAGCCTCCCGAGAAATATTGGGAGGGATTGAAACATCGCATACAATAGCCCCGGGCTTAATTCTTTTATAATCCAACAACGAATTCGTTGCACTTGTTGCCGTAAGTATAACATCTGAAGAATATGCTTTTTCATCGAAAATTACTGAGCTATCAATAATTGCGCCACCATCACGTTCGAGCAATTGCGCGAATGAATTCAATCTCTTTATATCTCGAGCGATGAGAGTCAATTTATAAACCTTTTTCTTAAATACCCTTGAACAAATACTGCCAATATCACCAGTTGCACCAATAATGGACATATGGAGTTTATTACTATCTTTTTTCAAAACTTCTATAGCCTTACATATGCCCTCAATCACTATGCTTGCGGTCAAAGAATTGCCTGTTGTAACAGCTGGTTTAACTTTCCCAACAACATCTAATCCTTGATCAGTAGAGATGGAAGTGAAACCACCCAACCCAACAATATTTGCTCCAAATTTTTCAGCAATCTTAACACAATGCAAAACTTTATTTACAACTGCTGAGTGATCCAATGTTACAAAATGTTCAGGCAATAGTGGGCACATTATAATTAGTCCATCCACCTTATTCCCATCCATCGAAGCAACATCTGAGAGTCGAACGTATTTATAAGGCGGTAAATACCTTATAAGTTTTTTAGCGTTATACTCACCAAAAAGTTTTAGCAAGCCAGCTTTTTTCCCAAAAATAAATGACATAGATTCTAAATTAAGGGGATGAACAAGAAATGAAAACTTTGCCCTTCTTTGCATTTGCAAACCTATTTGACCTTAAGGATATTCCAAGCTGCTTTCCGACCTGATTCTGCCGCCATCGCCACACCACCATTACCATATCGTTGAGTAATCCAGTGGCCACAAAAATACAGCCCCCGAACTTTAGGTAAATAATTGCCCACAGGATTGTTAACTTGCTCTGGGCTATTCCACCACCCACACATTGCTCCAGCTAAATTTAAAGTATAATTATTCATAGTCCCCGATGTTGCTCGACCAATACATACAATTTCCTGCTTTAAATTTGGCAAAAAAACCATAACCTGATTAATTAATTTATCATTTAATTCTTTGGATTTACTAGCCCAAAAGTGTTGTGATTTGTGATGAGTATTAATCATAATTCTTAAATAATCGTGCCCCGGAGGCAGCAAGGATTCATCTAGCTTGGAAGCCATTGAGCAAAATATTGTTTTATTCGCCATTATATGATCATTATTATTTATTTCTTCGGCCAGCACTTTATCGTTTGGCACATACCAAATACCAGCACCAGAAACAATCTCATTTTTAAAGACTTTCTTCAAAAGAATATAAACTATGTATATAGATAAAGAGGGCCGAAATTTCTTAATATTTTTTATATATTTATCCCCCTTCAAATGCAGCATATTTTCTAAAGTATTTGTAAGATCGGAATTAGATACAACATTCAGCGAGTAATAAATTTCACCGTTCTTTAACAACACCCCCTGCACCCCTTTCTTGCTTATCAATATCTCTTCGACATGACGTTTATATAATATTTCTCCATTATGATTCTCCAGCGAAGAAACTAACGCATTTGGTATCGTCTGCATCCCACCCGATGGATAATAACCACCGGAAATGATAAACTGTTTCAATAGGGCATACCCCGTTAGCATGGAGGTATTTTCTGGCAGGGAACCAATATTGGAAAGGAATATCCCCCAAACCCTTTTCAACCTTTCATCATTAAAATATTCATCCAACACGGACTGAAGTGTCGCATATTTATATTTTGAAAATATATAAATCAAATTTCTGTCAATAAACAAATCAAAAAAAGATTTTAATGACGCTCTTTCCCGAGGAAATATTCTTACAAACTGTTCTAATGTTTCATGTATATTGTTCATGATATCAATTTTAAAGTCGTCCATTAAAATCGTATCGGTGGGATTGCCCCGCTTAAGCTTTATTTTGTCGATTATGTCAGTCTCAAAAAATATTTTATGTAAAATATTTCCTTTTTCGCAATTCTGAATAGCATGTATTGTAGTATCGATAACAAAGCCTCTTCTGCGAAAAGAAGTACAATATCCCCCTGGCTCATTATTTTTCTCAAGAACCAAAACTCTCTTCCCCGCTTTAGCCAAATAGACAGCTGCAACTAAACCGCCTATGCCTGATCCGATTACAATTACATCATATTTATTATTTTTCATAATGGAATCACTTCAAAATAAGACAAGCATTATTCCCACCAAACGCTTGTGAATTATTTAACGCTATCTTTACTTTATGCCTGCGACTTTTGTTGGGCACACAATCAATCTTGCACTGTGAATCATTTTTTTCGTGGTTAATGGTGGGGGGAACTTGCCCATCTTTAATAGCCAAACAACAGGCAACAGCCCCAAAGGCCGACGCAGCTCCCATAGTGTGGCCAAGCATGGATTTTATAGAACTAACAGGTATCATGGGCGTTCTTTTCTCAAAGACCTTATTGATGGATTGAGATTCTGCCGCGTCGTTTTCAATGGTACCGGTCCCATGAGCACTGATATAATCCACTTCATCAGGGCTAATATTGGAATTTTTTAATCCTTTTTGCAACGCCTTGGAAACACCAATAACGGAAGGTTCGGTCATGTCATACGCGTCGCTGGACATCCCATAGCCGAGAACTTCCGCGTAAATATGGGCCCGGCGCTTCTTGGCCGTTTCCAGAGATTCCAAAAGAAGCATTCCAGCCCCCTCGCCCGGGATCATCCCCTGCCGATTCTTATCAAATGGCTGGCATTTTTCAGGAGCAATTGCGTATAACCGACCAAAACCGGTAAATACGATCCTTGAAAAAGCATCTGCTCCTCCCGCAAGCGCATAATTAAGCTTTGATAATCTTATTTGATCAAAAGCATAGCCAAGCGCATAATTCCCGGAAGCACAAGCTGTGGGGAATACATAACTACGATTATTGAATTTATACTCTAACGAAACATTGGTACTAAGTGCGCTCGAAGGATAGGCCATTATGAGACTGTTATTGAATTTCTTTCTCTTTTGGAATTTATAGTCGTCCAATTTCTCCAATAGTTGTATTTCTCCAGCGGTTGTTCCAATACACACCCCCGTCCTCTCTCTATCTATACTTTGAAAATCCAGTTTACTGTCCTCCAAAACAAGTTTACTGGCGGCAATAGCCATCTGAGAGGCGCGGCCTAATCGTTCGGCCTTTTTGCGGCTCATGAATTGCGTGGGATCAAAATTTTTGACTTCCCCGCCGTAGTGGCGCTCGTATTGGGAGGTGTCAAAGGTGGTGATCTTGCTGATGCCGGATTTGCCGGCGAGGAGGTTTTTCCAGAATTCCTGCCAGCCGATGCCCAGCGATGAGACGACACCCAGGCCGGTAACGACGACGCGTCTATTGTCGGGATTTAATCTGCTCATTTTATGACGCTATACATGATCTCAAAATTCGCGACGTCCACTTCACTAACGGAGGCCTGAATATCCATATATCCCGATGTCGCGAGCATTTTGTATGTGGCTGTTTTTAGTCTTAACTGATCTCCGACATGGACGGGCTTAAGGAATTCCGCCTTCGCCCGGCCCAGGAAAATCTTCGATTTCGAATTCTGTCCCGCTTTATTAAGTCTATAAAACAAAATTGCCGCCTGGGCGGCGGCTTCGATGAGGAGGGTCTCGGGGAAAACCCCGGCTTGACACGGTTGCCCCTCAAAGACCCATTCATTCCCGGTGATATTCTTAATCGCGGTGAGGCTTTCGCCCTTTTTAAAATCCACCACCCGGTCGATCATCAGGAATGGATAGGATTGGGGGAGTATCGCTGCTATTTGGCTGGAGTTGAGATGCATAGTGACGTTTGAAAACACAGTTTCCGGTTATCCGGATAGCCGGGTAACCGGAGATCCGGATACCCAGGTCGCTGTTTAATAGTAGTATTTTTATGTATTATAGTGCCCCGGCACGTCGGGGGTCAAGGGGTTTGGCGGGTTTTTCCAGGCAGGTTTCCGGGGATCCGGTTATCAGGGAATCCGGGGATCGGGGACAGGGAAATCAGTATATTTAGTCCAGGCCCAAAGCGAATTTCAACGCAACATCAATTTGCCGTATTCTTTCCGGAGCCAGCACACATATTCTTTGAGTGAGAACAGATTTGGGGACAGTTGTTACAGTGTCGAGATTAACAACGCATTTCTGCGGCAAGCTCCGGCTGCTACGCCCACCAGACCTCTTCCCCGTTTCATTGCCAGCCCTCTTCTTTAAAGGCGTCGGCCGATAACTGCTCCAGCGCCTTGATCTCATCCACGGGCTCGGGATTGCGGGCATAGCCCTGTTCATACGCGCGCACTTTCTCGCTTTCTTCCTGGTGGCTCAGCCAGAAACGGATGATGTGGACGATTAACGCGGGGTCGATCTTACGGGTTGTCGGCGCCATCATTCCAGCGCCTGGAGAAATCCCTTAATGGTCACGATCTTAATGCCCTGATATTCCTTCAGGCGCAATAAGTGCTGATCGCCGGAGACGATAAAATCCGCCGCGCCGGCGACGGCGCATTCGAGGAACTTGTTGTCGTCCGGGTCTTCTTTGCAAACATCGATCTTGATCTGCGGGGTCAAAGCCACGGCCCGCTCGGCCAAAAGCTCCGCCAGCGCTCTGATATCCCGCTCTTGCTGATCGAACTTGGGGCGGGCGATCACTTCAAAGTATTCATCAAAGATCACCGGCGAGAAAAGCAACGTGAATTTTCCCGCTTTCCAGCGTTCCAGCACAACCGAACTTGGCCCTTTCGCGAGGACCGCGGAAATAAAAACATTCGTATCAAGGACCACTTTAGGCGTCGGCACGTCGCTGGGACCTTACCTGGTTGATCTCACGGGCGATATCTTCGGTGCTGATATTCTTCCTGGAGGCTCTGGCCCTCATCCGGCCCAGCACCGTATCCAGGCGTTTGTCCCAATCAGGGCGGATGAGAATATCGCTGTCTTTGAGCCACCGATCTACCACGTCCTTGATAAAACGATACTGCCGCCCGACCTTGCTGGCGGGCATTTTGTTTGTTTCCACAAGACGATATATCTTCTTAACGCTGAAGCCTAAATAGCGGGCGACATCTTCCACATTCATAATGGCTTTGATCATTGTGCTCACCTCCCGCGTAAAATATAGCATATCTGAAAGGATAATACAAGCATTATATCCCTTCTATTGCCTTTTATTTCCCAATATTTCCAATCTCTATTTCTGCCCCCTTGCTTCAAAGCGGCAGAGCTTCGATGTCCTGCGGGGCGCGGATGTTGTGGACGATTAACGCGGGGTCGATCTTGCGGATGAGGCCTTTGAGGACGGTGCCGGGGCCGGTTTCGAGGAAAGTGGTCACGCCCGCGGCGGCGATTGAGCGCACCGAATCCACCCATTGAACCGAAGAGGTGATCTGCAAAGCAAGATTGCGGCGGATCTTTTCGGGATCGGTTTCCGGCTTGGCGTCGACGTTGCTAAGGATTGAAAAACGCGGGGTTTTGAGCGCGCATTTTTGAAGCTCCGCTTCGAATTTCGCGACCGCGGGACGCATGAGGCTGGAATGGAACGCGCCGCTCACATCGAGGGCGATCACCCGTTTGGCGCCTGCCGCCTGGATAGCCTCGGAGGCTTTCGCAACTCTTTCGGCCTCGCCGGTAATGACGATCTGATCGGGCGAATTGAAGTTGGCCACCTCGGCCCCAGTCTGGCGGCAGAGCTCAACCAGCTTGTCCTTGTTGAACCCAATGACCGCGGCCATCGCGCCCTTCTTCAACTTCGTGGCCTCTTCCATATAAAACGACCGGCGCTCGACCAATTTCAATGTTTCCTCGAAAGAAAGCGCGCCGCAGGCGGTCAGCGCCGAATATTCACCCAGGCTCAACCCGCAGGCAAACGACGGCGTGATATTTTTGAATTTGGGATGCGATTCCAGCGCCTTAAGCGCGGCGACACTGAAGGTAAAAATGGCGGGCTGACAATATTGCGTCGAGGTGAGTTTTTCCGGCGGGCCGTTGAAAATAACATCGATCAATCCTGGGATGATTTTGTCCGCGGCGGCAAAAATGGCTTTGGCTTGCGGGAAAGTTTCGTAAAATTCCTTACCCATGCCGACGGATTGAGCGCCCTGGCCTGGGAAAATTAAAGCGACTTTTGTAGACATGAATGTCAGTGGTCAGTGGTCAGTGGTCAGTGGTCAGCGGTCAGTAACGTAAATTGTGCTTTAGGCTGTACAGCATTTTTCCAACTTCGTCAGACAAAGAAAACAATTTATTAAAATGCGCTTCAGAGCAATACCCAAGATCCTTGCTTAAGATCAGATGACACTTCGTTTCTTCCAGCGAGCCTCTTGCGATATCAAGAAATCGGATAAAATCGTTTTTACTTTTGACATAACCTTCTGCAATGTTTGCACAAACAGAAATCGACGAGCGGCGTATTTGGCTAATTAATCCGAACTGTTCATTGCCAGGAAATGACTGCGTCATTTTATAGATTTCCAAGACAAGCGTATGCGCCTTTTCCCACACCAGCAAATCCTTGAAGCTGTTTATCTTCATGACCTATCCCCTTTCCATTACTTATTGGTTCCTGGAAGCGGGGGATAGACTTCCTGTTGTTTCTTCTGACCACTGAACACTGAACACTGCGCGTGCTACCACTTAACAACGTTGGCCGCCGACACAAGTCCCGCCCCGAAGGTCACCAGCACGACGTAGTCGCCGCGTTTGATTTTCTTCCGCTCGACCGCTTCGTACAGCGCGACGGCGATCGACGCGGCGGACATGTTGCCGTAGCGGTCGATGTTGATAAAAATCTTTTCTTTGGGAAGGTGGAGTTTCCGGGCGACCGCGGAGATGATCCGGTCGTTGGCCTGGTGGGGCACGACGTAATCGATATCGGAGAGCTTCAACCCCGCCTTTTTGACGGCGATCCCGACCGCCGCGGCCATCGAATTGACCGCGACCTTGAACAGTTCCTGGCCCTGCATCGCGATGTGTGGCAGGGTGATCATTTTTGTCTGCTGGTCAAGCGGATCACGCTCTTCGGCGACGACCATCATCAGGTCGCCGAAATGCCCCTGGGCGTGTATATAATCCGAAAGGATGCCCCGCTTACCCGCCACCGGCTTAAGGACGCACGCGCCGGCGCCGTCGCCGAACAAAACGCAGGTGCCGCGGTCGTTCCAGTTGACGTAAGTGGTGATCTTCTCCGAGGCGATGACGAGGGCGTTTTTGTAAACGCCGTTGCGGATGAACTGTTTGGCGGTGGTGAGCGCGTACAGGAACCCCGAACAGGCGGCGCTGACATCGAAGGCCGCCGCGCGGGGCGCGTGGACGGCCTTCTGCACCAGGCAGGCGACCGACGGAAAACTGCTGTCGGGGCTGATCGTCGCGACGATGATCAGTTCGACCCTGGCCGGATCAAGGCGCGCGTCCTTTAAGGCCTCGCGCGCCGCCTTGATGGCCATGTCGCTGTTTTTCTCGTCCTTGCCCGCGATGCGCCGCTCTTTGATCCCCGTGCGGGAAACGATCCATTCATCGGAAGTCTCGACCATCTGCTCGAGGTCCGCGTTGGTCAACACGCGTTTGGGAAGGTAATGTCCGAGACCGGTGATGCCAACATTCCGCATGCATTCTCCTGTTCAGTCGTAAGTAATAAGTCGTAAGTAAAATCTTCAAACAAATAAAAATAATCGTAAAAAAAATCTATTTTTTAATTAATATCTGTTGCTTACCACTTACAACTTATAGCTTACGGCTATGCTTACCACTTACGACTTATGACTTACGACTATTTCGAAAGTTCACTCGCCATCGCCGCGATGATGTTGTGGTCGACTTCGCGGATGGTGGCGCGGATGGCGTTCTTGATGGCCTTGGGCGACGAACGGCCGTGGCTGATCATGACGATCCCGTTGACGCCCAGCAGAGGCGCCCCGCCGTACTCGGTATAATCCGCGTATTTCTTGATGTGCTCCAGGCGGGATTTCATCAGGACCGCGCCCGTCATCGCCAGGGGACTTTTTTTGATCTCGCGGCGCAAAAGCGCGCCAGCAGATTCCATCAACCCTTCGGAGACCTTGATGACCACGTTGCCCACGAACCCGTCGCAGATGATGCAATCGCAGCGTCCGGTAAAGACCTCATTGGCCTCGACGTTGCCGATAAAATTCGTCACGCGCTCTTCCATCAGCTTGTGGATATCCTTGACGAAATCGCCGCCTTTGGTGGCCTCTTCCCCGATATTCAGAAGCCCCACGGAAGGGTTGGCCACGCCCAGGACCTCACGGACGTAGACCCTGGCCATCAGGGCCGAATGGAGCAAATGTTCCGGTTTGGGGTTCGTGTTGGCGCCGACGTCGATCAGAAAAGAAAACTTTTGCAAGGTGGGGATGACGAGACCGATGGCGGGGCGCTCAACGCCTTTGAGCATCCCCAGGATAAACGAGGAAGCGGCGACAACCGCGCCGGTATTTCCCGCGCTGATAAACGCGTCGCCGCATAATTCTTTAAGAATATCGATGCCGACGGATATGGATGAGGCCCTTTTCTTGCGGATGGCGACCGTGGCGTGTTCTTCCATGCCGACCACTTCCGGCGCGTGGGCGATCTCAACTCTTGTTTTATCGTAGCTGTATCTGGCTAATTCGGCTTCGACCTGCTCTTGAACGCCGACGAGAACGATATGAACGTCAAATTCTTTAAGGGCCTCGATGACCCCGGCGACCACCGCCTGGGGCGCGTGGTCCCCGCCCATGGCGTCGACAACTATCTTCAAAGGTATCTCCGAGTTTCGGGTTCATTGAAATGATTGGGTTGTTTGGGTTTTTTGAGTTGAATACCCCGATGAACTCAATAAACCCAACAAAACCTATAAACTCAATGAACCTATTATTTCTTCTCTTCCGCTTCGACCTTGATCTCAACGACCGGCTTGCCGTTGTAATACCCGCAGGAGGGACACACGCGGTGGGAAAGGACCGGCTTCTTGCACTGGGGACACTTGCCCATGCTGGCCATGGTCACCTTGTAGTGCGTGCGGCGCTTGCGGCTGCGCTGTTTCGAATGTTGTCGTTTTGGTAAAGCCATTGTAACTCTCCTTTAGGTAATGAGTGGTCAGAGGTCAGTGTTCAGTGGTCAGTGGTCAGTGGTCAGTGGTCAGTGGTCAGCGAATGAATCTGATCACTGACAACTGATCACTGAACACCAGCCTTACATTTACACGGTTCGCTATTCAAGTCCACCCCGCAGTGCGGGCAGATCCCTTTGCAATCTTCCTTGCACAACACCCTTGGAGGTAAGTTCAAAAGGACTTCCTGGCGGATGTCTTCATCAAGCTCGACGGATTCCGTCTGTTTGTCGACGGCAAAATCAAAGAGGAAATTGCCGTTCCAGTCGCGCTCGATCTCGGCCAGGCACCGGGCGCAGACGGACCGGTACTTGCCCTGGACCCTGGTTTTTGCCAGGACCGTATCGCTGACCCGGTTGACCTTCGCCTGGACATCGAGCGGCGCGGCGAAATAACCGGGGTCATCCCGCGTAAGGCCGATCGTCTCGGCGGGAATATGACCGGAAACCTCCATGCCTTCCGGGCGGATATCTTTAATGGATATTTTCATAGTCGTATTTCGTCGCTCGTATACCGTCGTTCGTAAAAAATGAACCCCCGAAATACGGAATACGATATACGAGATACGCAGCAAACATTATTTTTTTAATCGTTCTTTTAATTTCTTCGCCACGAATCCCGGCACAAACGAGGAAACATCCGCCCCCAGCGCGACCGCTTCTTTGATCAGCGCCGAGGAAATAAACGAGTGCCCTTCGGAGGGCATCAAAAAGACCGTTTCGATGTCCTCGGCCAGACGGCGGTTGGTCAAGGCCATCTGGAATTCATACTCGAAATCCGAAACCATGCGCAGGCCCCGGATGAGGACCCTGGCATCATTCTGACGGGCAAAATTGATGACCAGACCGTCAAAGGCCTCCACCCGTATCCGCTTCATTTCTTTGGTCGCTTCTTTGAGCATCGCGAGGCGTTCTTTTGTGTCAAATAGCGGCTTTTTCTGGGTATTATTGGCAACCGCGACAATGACCTCATCAAAAACACGGGCTGCCCGCTTGATCAGATCGATATGTCCGTAGGTAACGGGGTCAAAACTGCCTGGATAGATGGCGCGGCGGCTCATTGAGATTCCAATTTTAGGGGCAAGTAGCAAGGGCCAGGGGTCAAGGGTTTTTCCTTGCCCCTTGTTCCCTGCCCCTTGACCCCACATTAGGATTTATATATTGAAAGCACAGTGCTTCCGTACTTCCGTTGTTCGCTGCGATGCAGATTGCCCTGGGTTTCGGGGAGAATTTCTCCCTTATCATGCTGTATCACGACGGCACAATTGGCGGTCACTATATCATAGGCCCCCAGGGTTTTCAACACCTTTTTTGCCAGTCCGGGGCTATACGGAGGGTCCGCGAAGATAATATCGAATTTTCTGCCCCCGACGGCGAAACGTTTGACGGCGGCAAAGGCGTCGGCCTCCACGACCTCATAAATGGACTGCCTGTCCTTGCCCAGCAAGGGGACGCCCAAAAGATCCAAGTTCTCCCGGATGAGCCCGCTGGAACGCTCGTCTTTCTCCACAAAGGTCACTTTTTCCGCCCCCCGCGAGAGCGCCTCCAGGCCCACCGCCCCGCTGCCGGCAAAAAGGTCCAGAAAAGTCAACCCGGTCAAATCCTGGCCTAAAAGATCGAACAGGGCCTTGCGCGTGAGATTCTGCGTGGGCCGGATGCCTTGCGGCATAAAGAAATTGCGGCCTTTGTAGTGTCCAGCGATGATTTTCATGAAATTAAGGTCCCTTCCTACCCCGCAGCCACGTCTGTTAAATAACTCGGATACCGGCGGCGGATGATTTCCCCAACGCGCCGGTTTTGTTCCTTCTCCAGTTTGGAATCAGCGCCGGTCAACGCCGTCGCTTCCTGCCGGGCCAGTTCCAGGATGTCCAGCTGGGTGAACGGGTTGGCTACTTTAAGTTCATTCAACCCGTGCTGATGCCGGCCGAAATAGCGCCCGGGGCCGCGGATCTCCAGGTCACGCTGGGCGATCTTGAACCCGTCGGTGGTGGACACAAAGGCCTTGAGGCGCTGTTGACTGTCATCCGTTTCGGCCTCCCCGATCAAAAGACATAACCCGTCCTCCTTGCCGCGGCCGATGCGCCCGCGCAACTGGTGCAGCTGCGCCAGGCCGAAACGCTCCGCGTGCTCGATGACCATGACGCCCGCCGCCGGCACGTCGATACCGACCTCCAGGACGGTCGTGGCGACCAGCAAATCGATCTTTCCGTTCTTAAATTGATCCATGATCTCTTGGCCTTCTTTGGCTTTCAACTGCCCGTGAACAAGCCCGACGCGGAAATCCTTGAACGTTTCTTTTTTGAAATGGTTGAACATCGTGCGCGCGGCTTTCAGATCCAGTTTTTCAGATTCTTCGATGATCGGATAGACCACGTAAACCTGGCGACCTTTTTTGAGCTGTTCGCGCGCCAGCGCGTAAACTTCTTCGGCGCGATCTTCGGGATACAACCGGGTCTTGACCTCCCCGCGTCCGGGGGGAAGCTCATCCAGGACGGAGAGGTCCATATCTCCATAAAGAGTGATACACAAGGTGCGCGGGATCGGCGTCGCCGTCATGATCAGGATGTCGGGATTATGGCCCTTTTCCGCCAGAAGCGCGCGCTGGCGCACGCCGAACTTGTGCTGCTCGTCAACGACGATAAAACTTAAATTCCTGAACGCGGCTTCCCCTCCCATCAAGGCGTGCGTGCCGATCACGAGATCGACCTCGCCGCTACGGATCCGGGCGCAAAGTTTTTCCTTTTCCTTGCCCGTGACCGCGCCGGTCAACAGCGCGGCGCGCAAGTCCGCAAGATGCCCCTGCTCGATCATGCGCGAAATATTCTCATAATGCTGGCGGGCGAGGATTTCCGTCGGCGCCATGACGCAGGACTGGAAGCCGTTGCGCGCGGCCGTGACACATCCAAAGATCGCCACCAATGTTTTGCCCGATCCCACATCCCCCTGCAAAAGCCGCAGCATCGGGGTGTCTTTGGCCATATCCTGACGGATCTCCCCGATAACCCTTGTCTGCGCGCGGGTGAGCGCGAAAGGAAACCCGTCGATGAATTTCAGCACCTCGGCATCGGCCATCGTGTGCGCGAAGCCGGGTTTGCGCGTGATGCTCAACCGGCGCGCCAGGACCGCGATCTGAAAGAAATAAAATTCCTCGAAGGAGATCCGCTTCATCGCGTTCTCTTGATCAGGAAAGCTATCCGGGAAATGGGCCTGGCGGATGCCGCGTTTGATGTTGTACAGTTTGTATTTATTGCGCAGGGGCACCGGAAGCTCGTCGATGAGCTGGTTCTGATAGCGCTCGAGGCAGGCGTGGATCGTCTTGCGCAAGAACCGCTGGGTAACGCCCCGGGTCAAAGGATAGACGGGCACGATGCGCCCCAGGTTCAACTGCGCGTCCTCTTTTTCCTCGATGATCTCCCATTCCGGCGAGATCATCTGCAAACGGTCCTTGTACATGTCGACTTTTCCGTAACAAACGGCATGACGGCCTTCCTTGAAATAATTCATCAGATACGGCTGGTTGAACCACGTGCAGACCAGATGCCCGCCGTCATCCTCCAGCACGACTTCCAGGACGTGTTTCTTGGTATACCAGCTGCGCCGGGACGCGCTGCCCAGGATCTTGCCGGTCACGGTCTGGAATTCACCCACCTTAAGCCGGGAAATGGGGACAAGGTCGCGCCGGTCCTCGTAGCGGCGCGGGAAAAAATACAACAAGTCCTCCACGCTTTCGATGCCCAGGCGTTGGAAGATTTTTTTGCGCGCCGGCCCCACGCCTTTGACGAACTGGATGGAGATGTCGCTGAGGGAACGCATGGGGTTCATTTTTACCTATAAAATAAAAAAAGACAAGGCTTTATTTGCCCTGTCCTGTATTAAAATCCGAAACGCGAAATACGAAATCCGAAACAATATCTAAATTCAAATACCTTAAATCACAAACAGAATGTCTTGAATTTTATATTTAAAATTTATTTCCCGTTAGGCTCCCTTTGGGAGGAGTTTCGTGCTTCGGATTTCGGATTTAAAGCAGCTATCTCATCCTGCTAATTTTTTTATGCAGCTGCTTGCGGTAACCGTGGTGGAAGACTTCGGTGAAATCATAGCCGTTGCGGAACTGGCCGATATCGTCTTCCTCGGTCTTGCTCAAGACCCGGTTATCGACCAGATTAAAAACGACGTTCCCGAAATCTTCCGTGGACTGGATGCCCCAGTGATCGAGGACCGTGACGGTCATGGGGCCGAAGCGTTTTAAGAGGAGTTCCCGGATGCCGGAGAGCAATTCTTCACCGCTGACGTGGCGGGGGCGGCCGTATTTTCGCTGCGTGTAGGACATAGCCTCCATGACGAACAGATACGCGCCTTCCCCGTAGCGCGGGTCGCGGTCATGGATCCTTTCGACTATCACTTCGAAATGTTGTCCCATAACGGTTTTTATAGTAACACACCGAAAAACAGAAAAGCAAATGTTAATATAAAAATTTTTTCTTGAATCCTTTCAAACCAAAAAACGCGGGTTGCTTTTTGGGAAAACTTATGCATAATGGATGCCGTGTCCATGAACATCCGACGAGCATGGGAAGTTTATTTCGCCTTCGCGATCTTTCTGACCGCGGGCCGGGCGTACAGTTTTTTCACGCCGGAGTCGCCGGAGCATCTGTACTTCAGTGTCCTTAACGCGTTCGGACACGGCCTTTCATTATTTTATATCCTTGCCGTCCTGCAGATCGCCCTTACCGCCTTTCACTGGCTGCCCCTGGCCCTGTACATCTTCCAGCGCCGGTTGGGGCCGCCTCTATTCTGGCAGATCATGCTTGTCATGCGGGCCATCCTTGATGCCGCGGGGAATTCCTACGCGAAAAATATTCTCATTTCTCTTTATCGAAACGACCCGGCGCTGTGCATCCTGACACTTTTGTACCTGGCGCTGCCTTACGCGCCGTGGTATTGGGCGTGCCTTCGGTATGCTTTTATCAAGGGTGCGGAGGCAAGAGGTAGAGAGGTAGAGAGGTAGAGATGATCACTTGCCTCTTATCTCTTATCCCTTACTTCTGGTGTGGGGCGGCCGTAGATATCGAATTCCCAGGTCTTGCCGAAGAAGGTGTGTTTCCCTTCCGATAAATGCCCCAATACCCCGAAGAATAATAAAGAGGAGATCGTCAATATCCCGATCGTCAGTGAAACGGGGCGCTTGAAGAGACGGCGTTCCCTGCTTCTATCCAGAAACGGCCAGAGCAAAAGAAGCAGCGGCGCCAGCCCGGTGACAAAGATCCCTATCAGTTTTGGAAAGTATTTGATGACCTGGTACATCGGCAGAAAATACCATTCGGGCTTGATGGCGTGCGGCGTGCTTAAAGGGTCCGCCTTTTCGCCCAGTTCGAAGGGGGCCATAATGGACAATGTGATGAGCAGACCAAGCAGAATAAAAAAAACAACTCCCTCCTTCAGGACATGGTTCGGGAAAAACGGGATCCCCTCCCCCTCTTTCGGCTGCTTTTCCTCGTCGACGCGGTCCATCGTGGCGATGCCCTGGTACCGCACCAGAAAAAGGTGGATGGCCACGATGAAAAAAAGCAGCCACGGCAAAACGATCACGTGGATCACAAAGAAGCGGGACAACGTCTCGGCGCCCACCCCGCTGCCGCCGCGCAAAAGAGTTTTGGTGAACTCCCCGATCCCCGGCACGGCGCCGGCGATCTCGGTGCCCACGGTCGTGGCCCAGTACGCCAGCTGGTTCCAAGGCAAAAGATAGCCGGTAAACCCGAAGACCAGCGTCAGGATAAAAATAACGACCCCGACCACCCATGTCAACTCGCGCGGTTTTTTAAACGACCCCGTCAGGAAGGTGCGCAGCATGTGCAGGAACACCACCAGGATCATCAGGTTGGCCCCCCACGCGTGGATCTGGCGGTATAACCAGCCGGCATGGGCGGTCGTCATGATAAATTTCACGCTTTCGAAGGCCTCCCCGACCGTCGGACGGTAGTAAACCAGCAGGAGGATCCCCGTCAAGACCTGGCTGATAAACAAAAACAGCGACATGCTCCCCAAGGTATGGAACCAGCTGATGTGTTTGGGCAGAGGTTTATGGAGCTGTTTTTGAAGGGGCTTGTTCATCCCTTCCAGGTCGAAACGCTCGGCAAACCATTGCTTGATGAAGTTACGCATTTTTATACGGTGACGAAGATTTTCCCGTCGATCACTTTGACCGCGTGTTCCGGAAGCGGTCTGGGCGGCGGCCCGGAAACCACGCGGCCGTTCACGTCAAAAATCCCGGCGTGACACGGGCACAGGATATGCCGCTTTTGATCGTCCCAATCCACGATGCACCCCAGATGCGTGCAAATGGCGGAGAAAGCTTTAATCTCCTTGGGGGTGCGCAAAAGGATCAGGGCGCTTCCGGCCAGCGTGACTTTTCTGGATCCCCAGACCGGGATATCGTCGAGTTTTCCGACCTCCTGCAGGCCTCCGGCGGGACCGCGGCGCGTCACGGGCCAGATGTAGCTCAACGCGGGCAGGACCATCCCGGCGAGAGTGGCCAGCAGGCCTCCCTTGATAATCACGTCAATAAAATCCCGGCGGGTTATCCGCTTCTCCCGCGTCGGGCAACAGGGGGACGGGCCTCCGGCGGCGTCAGGCGCGTGGATCTCGCTCATCTTTTTTTCCTTTTAATTCATTGTATTTCATCTGCAAAACAACGACCATCAAAAAGATAAAAATCCAGAGCGGAACGAGGGCGATTTTACGCCATCTCAAGGATTGCCGTTTTGCCCGGATCCCGTTCTGGATGTCTTGTGTGAGGGCGGCCGCCTTGCCGTAAAGTTCCGCGATGGTCTCCACCGAAAGCGCGTGCTGGCGCGGGGCCATTTCCAAGACACTGGTCCTGGCCTCTTCCAGGGCGGCGGTCTCTTCGTCCACAAAAATCCCCTCGGTGGCGGCCTGCCTGACGGTCTCTTCGGCAACGGCCAGGGTCTGGCTGGAGGCGTCGATCATCGTCCTGATCTTCCGGCCCCGCTGGAACGCCTCATCTTCCTCGCCATGACAATTCAAACAGGCGGTGTCGTAGAGCGCGGTCGAAGGCTTTTGGATAGCGTGGTAATCGTGGCAGGCGGCGCATTCCGGAAAATATCCTTCTTCGGCGGCGCCGGCGTGAGGGCTCTCCAGAAAATATTTCTTTTCGTTGATGTGGCACTTTCCGCAGGTGGCCCCGATCTCCTTGACGCCCGGCGGCATGGCCCCGTGGCTGCCGTGGCACTTCGCGCAGTTCGCCACGCTCAAATCCCCTTTTTCAAACAAAGCCACCCCGTGGACGCTCTTTTTATATTTCTCAAAAATGTCTGTGGGATGTTTATACGGCGCCATCACGGCCTTGTCGCCGTGGCAACGGTTGCAGGTGACGGGCAGGTT